>Ga0194135_10001349_pt1 | contig 14577 bp, 8 predicted proteins | sample LitLau_LLRF_2013_FD_134024 | JGI IMG/M metagenome (GOLD analysis project Ga0194135, IMG submission 134024) | Freshwater sediment microbial communities in response to fracking from North America - Little Laurel Run_MetaG_LLRF_2013 (version 2) | ecosystem: Environmental > Aquatic > Freshwater >...
AGTTCTTACTTTCAAATTGGAGTGTTCACGGAATCTTAACTCTTTTCTCTGAGAGATTTGGCTTTCACTCGGACGTCAGGAAGGAAAAGAGAAAGGAAGGAGTGGACCCAAGTGAGTAAGCAGCGGCAGCAGTGCCGTGGCAGCGGTGCCACTTTTGCGTATGGCAGTCCTCCCTGTTAGAATCCATTGTTGTGACAAATTACTCCTCTGCGTTTGAGTTGGGCCCATTTCCTTCATAGACCGCTAGTGCCAAAAATGCTGACATGATATGTTTCTCCTAACAATATTTCTCAGAGACGTTATAACTTTATAGTCTCCGTATAATACATGAGAAAGCTCAGTCCGAAAACCTAATCCCTCATCCATCATTTACTTTCTGGGAGTAGTAGACCCCCAGAAACCCAGAATGGAACCGTTTAAAGGACCAATGATTCTCCTCCATTTATTTAACTCTCCTCCTCTCTAATTTTTCCCAGATTCAATGACGCACGCCACTAAATGCAGCGTAGCCTGGACAATGTTTTCGGAAATATCCACGACCTCGAGAAACTGTACTTAACTTCCGGCCCGCTGCTTGACCCCTGAACCCAGAAGCTTTTACTCTAATGACATCCATAACTTTATTGAGCATTGAATTGTGCTCTGGAAATACCCGTCCCTGAATTTGGGTTTCACTTACATATGATTGTAAGGTTGATATTCCGATGAACGGTTGGGGAGCGCTTAAAATCCAGCCGGCATTTATAGAGTCCTGCATCTGACTCTTTGATGTTCTCAATGATGAGACTTGGTGGGTCAGCATTGATCCGAAAATAGGCTCTCCCACCCAGGACTTGCTCATTCGACCAGTGCTGAGCCTCATCCACATGCTTCTCACGGGAATCCAAGCTGAAACGAAAAAAAAAAGATTTGTGTATAAATCCAATCAATACTGGCTCCGCAGTCACTGCATAAGTACTTGAATAAGGACAGCAGTAAACCGAGATGCAGATGCTTTCTGGATGATATTGTGAAATACGCTCAATTTAACGGCATGCTTCATTTTGCACTAGGATGGATTTTGTACATTGTACAAACGTAACGTTCCCATGTAAACACTCCGTCCCACGCAGTGCGGGCTCGGGCTGTACCAAACCAACTGAAAATTCAATTTATCCGTGGATTTCCCTCTGTTTAGCTTTTCAATGCCCTAGATAGTGTGAACTAAGGCAGCAGGCACTATGTCTCGGAGTCGGAGTTCAGTCAGTACACAGGAGTTTGGAAAGTTTAAGTGTCTGAAGTTGAGCTGTGGTATTTTAGTATTCCAGACAAAAATTAATGTAAATTCTGATAAAGGCGGGTTTTCCAGCTGGGGAAAGTTCATTACTTCCTGCACGTAGAAAATGTTTCACTTGTAGGTAAAAGTTATATTCCTGATGCCCGTATTCCTGTATTCCTGGAAGATACTTGGGAGTAGGCCTTATTTTCCTAAAATATTAAACTTGTGGAAACGTTATGCTGATCACATTCACCCACTCATTCGTGAGGAGAGAAGACCATAACTTCAAACCCTGCATATGAATGGGTATAGTTTCTGGACAAATGGATTCAAAGAGTATGAATACTAAATAAAATCATTCCATTATTCAAGATCCAGGGAGTCGTCGGCATTGTACATGCACAACATTTGGGATAATCCATTCCCCACATTCACACTCTTGATTTCTTTTCCCATTGTTCCGAACAGTAGTGATGGTATCAAAAAACACAATACTCTTACAAACCGCGGGAAAACTTTGGAACGTTTGGGGAAAGTATACCCGGCCAATAATCTTCAACCAAGGAATTTATACTCTTGGAAGGAATTCAAGGTTTATGGAGATTGGGAGGATCGCAGGTTAGTGACAGGACTTGGTAGGCTCTGAGACCAGCAAATGAAATTTTAGGATTCCGAGAGTGAATTCCGTGGCGGTGTTACTACAATCCTGGAAGTTTTTCAATCCGCGGGGTTAAAAGAAGGACAGCAAAATTGTATTTATGTCAGCTAAGGCCAGATTAATACGCGTGACTTATTCCTACGTGTCCTTTCCTCACTTTACTGCATTTGTATTCCGGGACCCCCTCATAAGATACACACTTCTCAAGCGCTGAAGAAATAAATAAGACGCAAATGGTATTCTTATGCAAGCTTTTATGCGAGGCATCTCGGGGTTCGGCTCTCACGCTTAAGTTCTTTCTCGTACTTTATTTTCGGTTAGAAAGTGCACAAAAGGATTTTCCTATAAAAAGTTGAATCCTATTTGGAAGAAAATCAAATTAAAAATGAATTGATGTAAGGAAGGACGCGTAGTGGTTGGAAATTAAATCTAGCAAGAAAGAGGAGACCTTTCCGCTTGTGTGAAAGTCCTTATCCCTCAGTCCCAAGTGCCTCGTTGAAATGACTGTTACTCTTCATTAGAAAAACCACCGTCAATCCACACACCACAGCCCTCCTACTCATTTATATTCTTGGAGCCCTTTATGTAAAGGTAATTGAATTTGTATTGATCAAAAGGAAGAGCGGCGGAAGCAAATGTGAAGGGAAATGCAAAGGAGGCCTCAGCTTTGAAGATCTATTCTTGATGGTCTCGGGTGCGGGTGCGGGTATGGGTGAGGTATTAAAGAAGATCTTTCAGGCTTCACTCCTCGCTCAAAAAATTGGCCCGCCTGCACTTTGCCCAACGCTTTCTCTCTCTCTCTCTGACAATTTTATGGTGAAAGTTGGGCTTTGAAACTTTCCATTTCCTGGGGATGTTTTCGGACAGCGAAGAAGTTGCGCGTCACAGAAAAGTATCTACCGCAATTTTATGTTGTTGATGCTCCCATCAAAGTTCACCAACCCAAACTGTATAAACCCATGTATAAAAAGGAATAATATTATTTAAAGTAATGAAATAAAATTGAAACGGACTTGTGTGTAAGGTTGCGTCTAGACAAAGAATTCTCTCCACTCAACCCACATATTTTTCCAGAGTAAAGAATTTACAAATCCTTTGCAGGAGGAGATGAAAGGGGAAAAGAAAATAGAGAACGAGGTCGGAAGGAAAGAATTTTCAAATAATAAGCTGCGGACCTGTAAATCACGGTGTTGTTTTTAGACCAAAGGACCAGGCGGACCTTATCTCCGGCCATGACAGTCAAATCACAAGGGAGCTCCGCTGCATTCCCAAGAACTGCCTGCACATCATCCGTCACACCTGCAAATAAGCATAAAAATTTATTATAAGCAAAATGTATAAAATTGTTCCTTGTGTAATAGTTAAAAAAATATTGTTTTTGAATTTTAATTAAAATTCGTATCGTCTTTCCAGCGGTTGAGCACAAAACTAATCCCTTTGGGATGAGTGCGGAGCGTTGACCGCGTTTTAAATCAAGCGCCAACTTCTCCTTCACGTCCTCGCCCCTGTTCCCATTCAAAATCTGTTGTATGCAGATACTCTTAAAAGTATTCTCAACCAAATAGGTTTTCCAGTCTTGAGTCTTTTCCGAAGGGAAATGTCGTAAAAAAACAAGGGAAGATACAGTGGGAAAGTTAACCGGAGTTCGAACGGCATAAAATAAATCGAAATTCTTTCAGGAATTTAGGTTCGTTTCCTCAGGAATTGGGAAGAGAAAGCTTTGGAAAGAAATGGATCCGTCATTCCTAAATTTGGAGAGAAAGCTTCGTCTGGGGATTTCTAAAGACTTCCGTTCCAGAGGGAAGGCAATCTCAGAAACATTAAAGATTTGTCTTTTCTCCAATTCCTTCACTTTACTAACTCTATAGCCATTTCCCCTCCATCTCCAAAACCAAAATGTCGGTTTACTGAATCCTATTTCATTTGGCTTCCGTTTTTGTATCAATTTAAGATGGATACACCTAGTAGAGGATTCTATTAAAATCTTAACATAAACAGAGTAATTGCTAAAATTTATTTGTGTTTTGTTCGACTGGTAAAGAACCTTTCTGGTGATTACTGATTACTTTCATTAGGAAATGTTGTTTCCGTGCAAAGCGTTTAAATCCACAGGGGGCTCAAATTGTCATATCAAGTAATAAATGGAACCCTGTTTCCCCTCTCATTCATTATCCCCTACTTCTGTTTTGTAGTTGCAATTGCAGTCTCTCAGAAGATTGGACACGTTTACAGAAAGACCCAATGAAGAAAAGACTGTGACAGGCATAAAGCGAATCTTGAGAGAATGAGACCAAAAGATTTACTTTCACCAGAGAGGATACTTTCACCAGAGTTTACCACTAATCTCTCTCACCAGATGAATGAGCACTACTAAGAGGGTCAAAGTAGAATGAGATAAGGGAACACGGAAAACCAATTATAAGGGTCCCGTTCCCACTGTCTCAATGTGTCCAGAAGACAAGGGTTTAATACCAACTTATTAAGCCCATCTTTATAGCGTCAGTCTTATGTATTAATTGCTTTCTTAGGAAATATTACCCCCCCCCCATCTCCTTATTCATTCGGATTTATTAGTGTACATTTCCTTTCGATTTGGATTTAATTAATCTGGCGAGCCTTTGAAAAGTTGGGCGAAAGGATTAGAAATTCCAAAATATTGGTATCCGGTTCCGCCGGGATTGAAGAAAGCAAGAAATAAATGTCTAAATCCGGACGCGTTTATTCCCTTTGTAAAAAGTAGTGAGAGCAGTTAACCCAAAGAACATAAATATCACCGGCTAACTTTTAGAGCCAAGCAACGCCTACTCTGGACTCTAATCTCAAGTAATTTAACTCTGAGCAAAAAGTGCGAAAAAAAGAGTATTGATTCTGTTGGGGGTGGTTGGTGCTAAAGTTTCTATACTTTCTTCAGTGAAAGTCGCTCCTTCTCCCGTCTTCGCGAGGAAGAGAAGAGAAAAGTGTCCCCTCTTTTAGGAAGTTTTAGTTTTCTCTCTCCTCGTCGTTTATTAAATTAGCCGAGTTCAACCTCTGCCGCTGGCCACTAATTTATTATCTTGACTGCTTTCCACTGTTTTCTTAAATTAGGATCCCGAGATTTATGGAAAAGGCCAAAATTAGTTCCTTGAATTAAATAATAGTTCAGTCTTAAGTATTCATAAACTAACTTTGTGATTCCAAACAGGTTTTTTTCTCTGCAAGATTCTCGTTTGGGTTAAAACAAAAATATTCTTCTCCATTCCGTTCCCATTACCTTCTGGATACAATTATATAGTTGAGGAGGATGAGAGCTCCGAGTGCTCTTTTAGTATGTACCACACGCGACTGTAGTTGTAAACTGCATTATTCAGAACCTATCGGGTTCCCAGCTATTCGTTCCGCAACCATAAGAAAATTCCAAATTGGAAAAGGAAACTCCTTTCTGAGTTTTTGAGTGTGTCGAAATCAATTAGGGTTAGCCTGGGAAATCTCGGCCTGCTGCGTGCTGGAGTGTGCGGGAATGGAAAGTTCTGGTTGTTGCTAAGATGCAATTACACGTTCTTACACACGACTTAATCTCCGAAGCCTTTTAAACTTTTACACGTGTAAAGAGAAAGGAGGCGTAGGAGAGTGAGCGCACTTTCCAACAATTCTGATACTGGCGTAGATAAAATTGAAACTTTTCTTGACTTTCCGAGAACAACATCCAGAGAGAGAGAGAGAGAACGGGCATTATGAATACTCTCTGAAGTCCCATTCATATATGAAAACGAGCTCGTTTTATGGGGCCAAATCTACCGGTTTTCAGTATCTACTGGAAATTTCACTGGGGCTCCACCTCTACTGCTGTATCTATGTGCGTCCGCCCAGGACGACGACGACCCCGGTTGAGCTGAAACCGCGAGCCTCGAGTGTGCTAGATTTTACTTTTACCGCAGGAGCGAGCAGAGAAAATGCTCCAGCGAAAAGTGAATAATAACTTTGCCCAGCACGTTTCATTTCCGCAGTTATCCTTTACTTTCCATTTTAAGCCATTCTACTTCTAACACTTTTGGCTTCGTGTTTATAGCTTAAACCCTCTCATCTCAATAAAATTGTAATATGATACGGGAGAGGAGGCTAGGGATAAGTGGGCAGTAAATGCTTCTATGACGTTCCAGCAGAGGAGCAGAAGGATATTACCATCATTTCCATTCTAACTCCCAACACTTGAGGATCATCTTCTCAGTCAGCACCTGCGCCTAATTAAATGAACGGGAATAGAAGTCCTGGCTCCAAGTTCCCATGTGGGGATAAGACGGCAGTATATTTAGGAATAATTAACACTAGTGACCAAGTTATGCAAGGTATTGATGGTAAGCAAATATTTGTATGGCTGAGGACTAAACTTTGTTTCGTTGAACATTTAAGTTGTCAAGATTCAATTTTTCGTTGTCAAAAACATCGATTCTGTTTCTGAATAACCGTTGTTGTGACAACGTGATAAAAACATGGCTATAAGTGTACTGCAGTAAAGCTCACTGTATGATTTCCGTATTATATAGCAGTAAAATAAAAGTTACTATGCATAAGATGGAGAAAGTGATAATATCGTTTCACCCATTCCATTCTCCCAGATGGAAGGAAAAAGGAAAGACCCGTCGAGGAAAGCACAAGAGCGTGCTATTTTTATTCTTGCACTTTTTATGATTGTCATGCATCAGCAACAGCGATTCGGAGATCCTTCCTTCCGCCAATCCTTCAAAAAAGTGTACTTTTCTTTTCAATAAAACATACACTGGCTCTGACACGTTCACGCCAACCATGCGTCATCTTGCCTTCCTCCCAAACTGAGTAAACTTCCCCCGTTGGAGGCGAAGACAGACTTTCTATTTTAAGCTAAACTCATATTCTTTAAAATCTATCATCACTTTCTGTTCGACAAGAAGTTTTAATGTTCCACAAATTTAGACAGGTCAGCGTTAGACTAATCACAGCACGGGCATTACTCTTACCGTAATAACGCCAATCAGTCTAATTCCAGTGTTTCCCTTTGAGTTTTAGAGTGGGCGACGAAACGCCGAACGAATATCATTCAAACCACACAACCTACCATAAGCTTCACCACTGTCAGAACTATAGTTACACTTTTTTTGCATCGATCCAGCAGTTGTAGTTGAAACTTCATTTGGTTGTTAGAAACTGTTTGGGATTTCCTTAGTTGAAATACGGGAAAAGGAGTTTAAGAGTCCTCCAAAATATTAATTATTTTTGAAAAGGCAGGATTGATCGAATAAGAATAAAAGCTGAGTCGGCCATAGATGCACTCCACTAAATTCCCAAGTATGAGAGAATCCATTGCTTTATATCCCGCTGAGGCACCGCGCTATTTTTGTAAAATGTAATAAATTTTAATTTTTATAGGAAGGTTACTTCTACTTTCTATGTTCTTGTCCTACATGACAGTTCAAGTTTTAAAGAACTCACAGAATTATGCAACCACGACCACCGCTAAGAAGAGAAAGACTACACTCTGATTGGTTTAGAGTGAATTTAGAAAAAAATGTTCACAAAACGACAGACTACTTTGTTCCGGTCTACGAATTCACTGATTTATGGAAAGCGGGCGGTGGAACAAACCGGGTGGTCAGAGGATTCCGACGCGCAACAGAACTATTGTTGTGAGATCGAGACGACAATTGGTGCTTTAAGCCTCATATCCCATTTATCACGCAACTCCACACGACTGTCCAGTGAAATCCTCACCCCAGCTGAGAGAAAAGCTTGGGAAACTGGATAAAAAAAGTTTCTCATATTTGATGCCTACAAATATTCTGGATTTCACTAATTTCATTTTATTTTCGATTATCTAATTGTTTTTTTTTTCAAATCCTAGGTAGAAAATTGTACACAAAGAAATTTGCCAAAAGGACATCGAAGTCATCTCAGAGAATTTTATGATAGAAGTAGACCAAATCAGAACAAATCAAATCTCAAATCGGGGTAAGGGTATATGAAATGACTTATTTCCTTTCTTTTGTTGAAACTTCCGTTCGTTATGTCCGCGTGCTGGGAACGGGAACTTTTCGAGACCAAAATCTGAGCGGAGAAAGAAAGTGTGGACTTTTTCTCCTCCTTCATTTTTATTCCTAACTGCATTTTGTCATTTCCAGCATATCTTATCATATCATCCATTCCTCCCTGTACTGGTAGCATATAAGACAGAAGATTATTGCCCTGCTCAGCATTCCGTCAACATTTCTCCCATTTCGAACGAAAGAGAGAAAGAAAGAAAGAAAGAAGAGACAGGCACTGAGGAGGGTCTTTCTTTTCAGAGAGCCTTCCCCTTCGATTGTCTGTTTTCCAGTTTCAAAAGCGGAGGACCCCAAGTCCATTTCTCTTCTGGGGGATTTAAGATCTTCCTTCCCTGTTCTGTTTCCATAGAAAGTATAAAAATCCGGGGATGCTTCTTATCATTTTTATCACTGCCAGGCGACACAAGTCGTGCTGGTTCATCGTTCACGGTGCGTCCTTCATTATTCCAAGACTCATAACCAAGCCGAATGGGAGGACACGAGATTTGACCTTCGATTGGCTTGCGGATACGCCGCAGATACAGTCACTATCCTACCCTGATAGATTTAAACGAGTCCTATACATTCGACCAACCTGAAAATGTAACTTTCTGCCATGGATTCTCTAATGACCCAAGGCTCATCATCCAGTACGTACATAAAGAGTTAGACAGACAAAGCCATTGTTTTCCAGTAATAATGGGCCTGGAACTACTGAACACTATCCTAAATTGTTATCCGTGATACCCTCACACTATGTTTATTCTGTTGTTATTAGTTTTTTTTGCTCTCTTTACTGTTTGGGCAGCTTCCGGGGTTAAGATGTTATCATTCCTGTTTCCCTCGAGTCACTATCTCTATTCTGTAACCACAGAATAATAGCTAGGAGTCTCAGATCCACAGTTCCTATACGCATCCAGAGAGAATTGAATTCAGTCATTTCCTCTTCCTTCTCACCACAACTTCCAGGAATGAGCAAGAATGATTATTCCCCGAGTGAAATTTACAGTGGTTTCAACATGCAAATATTAACTATCCTTCCTGAGTGAGGATGTAATAGTTTGGCCCGAACGTGTTGGCATTGCGTCAGATTCTCGGATTAGCGGAGTGATGAGTGGAATATGGATCAATTTCTAAAGTGATGAGATGAAGAGGTCTTATTTATGCACTTGGTTTCTGCTCCATAAAAACCCAATTGGAGGGGATTAAACTTTAGAGATCTCGGAGGGGACGGAAGAGCCGCCAGAGAATAAGGAGGAAAAGCAATCTTTTATTTTGATTTCATGTGTTTTCCTTTTATACTTGCGGATTGGCTGAGCTACGGTGTGGGTTTCCAGGAGTTTCTTCTGGCAAGCCTTCCTTCTCTGTGGCAGAAATTCCGTGAGATGAAGATTTATAGCGGAGGGCCAGGAGGAAAACTTATTTCTAAAAACTAAGCCATACGGAAGAGAGTTTTGCCGAGAAAGGAAGGCTACTACTGCTACTGCTACTGCTCTGGGCGAGGGCATTTTACATTTCTATTCTACATTCTATGGTTTCCGTTCCATTTTTTCCTTCTTAGAGAAAAGAAAACTTTTCCCTAGCCGCTTTGCAGCTTAGCAACAAAGTTGACCCGCCTCTGAATAGCTGTAGGTAACCAATTTTTAAAACTTCCAGGTACTTACTGTCTTCCCCTGTTTACGGCACTGGGCTTCCCTAAAACTTCTAAGGAAATTGAAACTTTCCCTTTCAGACTGAAAGATAAAAAAAAAACTTTTTTTGGAACAAACTGCCAAGTTTCAAAAGAAAAATATTGATTGATTTGCTTGAAAGATTTCCTACTTCCTTCCTGCCATGAATCGAACAAGGCTAGGCTGGATTCCATGCATGCAACTTTTTAACATTTTAACAAATAAGGGACCCTCGAAAATTACTTCATGTTCCGAGAATTATAATCTCTGCTTATGATTCATTAAAAACGTGATTCGAGCTTTTTGGTTAGATTTTAATGGTCTTGCTCCCGTCCTGACTGACGACGGTACTAAATTATGGCAAATTTCCGAGGGTATAGAGGAAAGTCGGAGGAGAATAATGACGCCATCAAGAAAATGTTTTCCCAGCAAATCTGAACATTGTAAATCAAATGTGAACAAATCGATGTAATAATGGAAGGAAATGTCTACGTCCACAAAAGCAAAAGTTGTCCATTCCATCTGCGTCCAACCAAAAAAAAATCAATCTCACCTTCAACTATACTTTTATAAATGAAAAATTGGTTCACAGTAGTAAAGTTCAGCCAATGCGATTTTCCATCAAATTCTTGCGGTCTAGAACTTGTATTCTCAAAACAATAATAATTCCTTTCAAAAGGACATACAACAGTTGATGTCAATTCGGAATTCAATCCGTTAACTGTTATTTATTATACTTCAAAAGTGGTTTTAGCATTATGCAAGTATTCAACAATCTTCAACGGAATTCTCCAAAGTAATTCTAGAATTCAAAGAACGCGGATCGGTGGATCTTGTTGCAGGATGGTTTTGATTTCGTTTTCATTGTGTTCCTAATGGCGGTTTTTTTAGATGGAACGTAAATACGTTTACATCGGGAGCTTGTGCGAATTTAAGAAAAATTGAAGATGGGAATTGGTCCAAAGCTTGGACAAACTTCGCCAAGCTTGATAGATATAAGAAAAGGAGTGTATTGAATTCTAAATTGAGAAAGTTGATACGAAACATTTTCCCTTTGACACATCCGATTTCATCATAATTCGCTATGGTGTCTAGTGACAACCTCTCACCGTCATCCTCGAGAGGTGACACACGCACAAACAATTTACAACCAAAAGTTACCCAAACATTTTCTTTTTGGCCTAAACCACAGTGGAATCAGTTTCCTACAATTCTCAGCGTATAAATCTGCCATTAGAGAGTTCCTTTATCGGAAAACTTTTCACCGTTAGTAAAATTGAGCTGGATGGAAGGCGAGAAAAAGTTTTTCGGGTTTTGTGCGTACTCGTAAACGACTTTAACTGATATTTTAATTTTCCTATTTTTGTGCTAGTAAAGGGATCTTTTTCGTATGCGAGCCAGAATTGGAATATTATATCACTTTTAAATGCCCCATTGAAATTTGGATGAAAGTGTTTGATTTACGAAAGGGGTGGGAATTAAATCTCAAACTGGAGAGAATTGGAAACAAAGATAATTCAATTCTTGTTATTGCTACGCATTGAGCAATTACTTTTATAGTTAAACAGCTATGGTCAGATGCAATGATAAAACGTTAAGGAAAAACAGATAAGGCTTCTTAAAGACAGGGAAGAGAAGAAATCACTAAAAATAATTCCTAATTATTATGATAAAGAAGAAAATTCCCTTTCAGGATCACTTTATCCCAATTAAAGTTCTTGAAATTTTTAATTCTACTCCAGCTGGAAGAAATGAGAAAACCGGTTTTCTGTTTACAAATATTTAATATCTAAACATGGACAAGGAGAACTGAAGCCACTTTCACATGATGTTCTAGTTGTATTTTCCAAAGTGAAAGTACTTATGTAAATTAAATGGTTCCTCCGATAATCATCGCACATTCCGTGCAAACGCACACTACTCCCGACGCAGCGACCACGGCACAGCCGCTCCTATTTGACCGAGCTTTATGCTTAAAAAGGAAAATAAATCCTGGTCACGCACTTCGAAGGGGAAAGTCTTTTAATTACAGGCCTCATGTTTAGGCTCAGAAATAAATGGTTAGGGTCTTTGGTAACACTTTGTGTTACTCCTACTCTCCATTGCTGTATCCATAAACTAGACCTTCATTGTCTAGCTACATGGCTGGAAATTAACACTGCAATACGTTCAAATGCAAATAAGAATTGAGAATGATTATGTCAGACCCTTTGGCTGGTCATTCCGTGAACCGCAGGGTAATTGGAGCCTGTGCAACGGAAATTACACTACAATGCATATGGGGGAATTTAATTACTTTAAAATTCATTTGCCTAATGACGGATGAGTTTAACTTTGGGTTGATTAAAGTCTTTAATTCATTAAAACTTGAATTTTATAATCAATAGCATTCTATAGTGTCCGGAGCCACTTTCCTTCCATCCATTGATGTCGGACTCGAGAGACGTTGCGTAGTCTGCTGTTGATTCGTTTGTTCCTTTCTTACGAAATGGCTCATTATCCTTTTCCCACATGGACCGTGTTATTTTTCTTTCTCTTACTCTTTCTTCCTTTTCCTTTCTTTCTTTTAGTTCTTATAAGCCCTTTATTTTCCGCCCTAAAAATTAAGTTAACCCTTTCCACATGACAAACGTCCCCAAAGACATATTTGAAGAGTTACGCTCATTACGACAAAGAAGTAATGGCGAGTTCCTCTCTGTGCTCGACTGCTCTTCTTTACGAAAAAAGTTTTCCTTGCTCATTAAAAGGTACAAAGTGATCCCTAACGTCTACTCTGCTTTTCAGTTGATGAGACTTTAACGTTTGAGATGGTAGGAAAGAGGAGAAGGGCGGGAGGAGAGAGAACAGAGAAGATCTAGACGCCAATCTTCAATCCTTTGTTTTAACAGCCGGTCGCACGATTTCACTTTAAAGTCAACCATGAAGGCAAAAAACGAGTCGGCTTAGAGCCTTTTCTGTTTTCATTCGATCTGGATGAAAATGAACCCTCCAATAGGTCCCACACCCAAGAGACATTGAGATGGGTTAGGGTGATATCCCTTTTGACTTTTAAAGTAGGAGAATAAAGAAGGTGGACGGATTATGCCTCCTAATGTGATCTCTCTGGGATGAGACAGGTGAATTGATTGCCTTCCGTCATCTTTCGAAAGCTCAAAAGGAATTTGATTAAACGGTCTGAAAGGAAAACATCCTATAACCTGATATTAGGATCCTTTTCCAAAAACAGAGTCTTCCGCGCAATTTTAATAAAGTTTCTTGAAAATTAAAAGATCAAAAACAAATTTTAATTCTCGGTCTCTCTCAGGAAGAAACCCAAAGTCATAATTAAATTGAACTTAATAAGAGCCGAACACGGGAGACACCCATAGAATACACACAGTACAGCTTTGGATAATAAAAATAAAATGTCAGCACATTTGCCAAGTCATTAGATGAAAAGTGGGTCTTCGCCCAGGAGCTGGGAAGGGAAAAGTCATATTCACATTTACAGGGGAGGGAGAAAGAAGGTATAGGCGGGGGTAGAGAATAGAGAAGAAAGCAGGTGAAAAGGAAGTCGACGCCAATGGTGGCGCTGATAGGGGCTACCCTGGTAGCCGGTACGTTCGTGAGAAGAGAAAAGGAAAGACTATCATAAATCCCGAGCTACTATTATACCCCAGAGAGAATCTGCCTTGTCTTTCCATGCGAACTTTTAGTCAAAATAATATGATTCTGAAAGAAAGCTTTTCCAGGAAGTTTCGTCCAGGAGGAATAGGAATTCCCTGCGTCAAGGCATGGGAAATGTGAGACAGGCAAGAAAAGGACTCAGGCCTGACGTTCCTCGGGTCTCAGGTACAGAAATAGAACTCTGAGAGCTTTTGTCTTGGCTATCATCAGATTAAGGAACATTTCCGTTCTCTTTTCCAAACACCTGCCAGCAGCCCAGTGGAACTAATAACTGTTTGCCTTTCCGATATCGAACTTGTCCAATATTCTTCTATTTAGACGTGGGATTAATTTCATAATTTCCTTCCATGAATTAAACTACCTAACCTAACCTAACTACCACACACCAGGGAGGAGAGGCGGAGATTGTTGAATGAGAATTGAAACCAAAGAAATCCGTTGGGGTTTGAGATCATTGAAGAGGCGAGTCTCAGGGATGAATGAATTCTGGATATTCACTTCATAGTTGACTACTTCTGAGCCTCTTGTCTCTCCTTCCCACAGCAACTCGGGTTGGAGTGTAGCACTCAAGGAAATAAAAAATCGAATCCTCGAAACTTGGTTCACCAGGAGAAGGAGTAAGGGATACGGAGGGAGAAAGCTGGAGAGAGCATGAATCAATGACTTTTCCATTTATAGGGATAGAGAAAGAGATGCTCTCCTTCTCTGCTCGCGGAAAGTCTTTTGTCCTTTTACTTAAAATCAGTAGGAAAGAATGGTGGGTGATACTTAAGTCTCCTCTCCCCGGTTCACTGCGTCTCATGAAGAGAAAGTAGAATAAAGAAATTCTAACTGTTGACTTTGAGGAAGGAAGGCGGACTTTCTTCCCTGACTTTCTCTTGGAATTGGGAGAGGAGGAAAGTTTAATCTTTAATGTCGATTTCGGTCGGACATTGTGTCGAAGGCAGAAAAGGAAAGTTTGCTCCGAGAGGATGAGAAGGTCTCTCTTCTCTTATATAACAGGGTGTGGGAGACTCATTTATTTTTAAGACTAGATCCGTCGCTGCTATTTCTTTGTTTCGTACTTTCACTCTGTCACTACCATCCACATATTTCTTTACAGGTTCAATCCTGCAACTTATGTCCTCCGAATTCCTTCAAATTGCATAAACTTGACTTTAATTCATAATTTAGAGTAGAACCTTTTTATAGCGACATGTTTGGGAGACGCACTTTCCGGTCGTTATAACCAGGTGTCGTTATAACCAAACCTGTCTATAACGACATTGGTGTCGTTATAAGTAGGTAATCTAAAAA
>Ga0194135_10001350_pt1 | contig 14568 bp, 15 predicted proteins | sample LitLau_LLRF_2013_FD_134024 | JGI IMG/M metagenome (GOLD analysis project Ga0194135, IMG submission 134024) | Freshwater sediment microbial communities in response to fracking from North America - Little Laurel Run_MetaG_LLRF_2013 (version 2) | ecosystem: Environmental > Aquatic > Freshwater >...
ATTTAAGGAAACTACCTGATGATACGTATATATATATGTGATAATATGATATTCAGGCTGAGAGACATTATATAATGCGAATTGCGAACAGGGTGGGAAATGGAGAGATGATGAAAAAATCCTTTTGCAATTTCTAATGATATGTCTTCGCAGTTGACCCCATTCCCATTACATACCATTTATCAGTGTCATTGTCAGTCTTTGTGAAAAGGCAGAAAGGTTTAGATCTTTGGATGAATTTTTCAGTCTCATGTCATGTAACTCTACAAATACAAAGCTTGGAAATGACAGAGCATGAGGAAATATAAATGTGGCTACTTTCGCGAAATTCTCTGCATGCTACTGCATGCAGAGAATTTTTGCGTAACCTCGCAGTGAGTTTAGCATGAAAATAAAGTAGAAAAATAGATCGAATCAGATATTTATAAATCACAAAAGTGCTTGCTAAAATACTGCAAGCTTGGGAATTTCGAATCGGTCGTTTCCAAATAGAGTCCAAAGTTTTAAAAAAAGATTCCAAATCGTCTTCAAGGGAACTGGATTGCTGGAAACCTACATTTGATAAACTTCACGCGTGTGAAAAATAGTTTTTTTCTGACCCAAATTCGATTTCAAAGCGACCCTGTTGCCAATTTTTGTCTTTTTTGTAGTGTATAAGGGGTTCGTTTTTGGTGTGTCACTGTTCAGTATTAGTTTTGTATTTGTACACACTTGCGACCTGAAGTTTGCAAACCAAGCTGACAAGAGACACGCCTATTAGCTGTCAGTTCTCAGCATGAAGATCTAAAAAGTTTTGTACTCGATCTAGCTGATTAAACAAGTTTTGTACTTTTCTCTTTTTTGTCATAAGATTTTGTATCCACACATTTGAACCTATATACTCGAATTGTAACAATCTTTTACTGAAATGAGCATTTCGAATTCCAAATCTGAAGTGAAGAGGACAAGTATGGAAGAAGCATTAGAAAATTTTGAATCTGAAGTAGAGGAAATGGAGGATTTTGAGATTGACGATCTTATTGACGTTATTGAAGAGGACACAGAAAATGAGACAATATTAGAAATGGATGAGGAAGAGGAGACTTCAATAATGAAGATTATTAATTCTACTCCTGGAAATACTGTCAAAGTCAACCCAAAAGAAGATTTCAAACGTGGAATAGGTAAATTGGTTGGTCTTTTATGACTTTCATGTCATTGCAGGTAGATATTATTCCAGAAAAATGTTTTTACAACATTTCCATGTATATAGTTCGAGAGTCTGTGGATATCAGCGACGATGATGATGATGACGACTTTGCAGAAGAAGAAGACGTACTTGAAGAAGAGGAAACGGATGAATATGAAGACGCAGTGGAAGAAGTAGACGAGGAAGATCTAGTAGATGAGGACGCTTTAAAACAAGAACTTCTAGCAAATACATTACACAGCGTGTTACAAGAGAAGGAAGAACTGATTAATGAATACTTATTGTTGAGGACGCAGTCTAATCGACTAAAATTAAGAAATATGTATTTGCAAGATTATTTATATAAACTATGCTGGAGAAAAAAGCTATTGTATGAAAACCTTGAGAAAAAGCAGACACGTTCCTTCAACACTAACAGAGCCTTATCTAAAGCGAGAAGACGCAAAAGAAAACTAGATAAAAAGATGATGAATCATTACAAAGCGTTCATCGAATTCAAACGTCGACCTGTGGAGCTTCCTGAATTTAAAATAAGAAAGGAAGATAAGCTAAAACGAGAAAAACGACTCAGACGACTTCTTCAAGAGAATTTGAGAGCTCCCGAGTTCGAAAAAAAGATTGACAAAAGAATCATCCATTTCAGGAAGAAGGAGTACTACAGAGAATTCCGAAGCATTGGTAGAAACTGGTTAAAACTCATTAACATAAATGTCGACAAACTTAAAGAAGCTCAACAAAACCCTAAAAAACCACAAGAGACACGCATTTACAGAGGAATAAAAATGGGTTACAAAAGAAAACCTCGCGTAATGATTGAGAAGAAAGGGAAGCCAGTCTATGTGGTCACGAAGGATGGAAAAGTGATCGACGACGAAGGAAACATTGTGGATAAACATAAGCTGAATGCTGAAAAGGATATGGAACGTAAAGGCAAGAATATGAAACGCTGTTTGGGAACGAAGAATAAGTACACCACTGAGGTCTCAACCTTACCAGTTCTAAGTGCCTCTGATGCTCCTACTATTACTTCTCAAAAAACCACTGCAGTTAAAGTTAAAACCCAGGTACCCGAAAGTAATTACAGTCAAGACGGAAAGAAACGACAGATTTTTGCCGCACGGTCAAAAAGTCGGGCATTTTTCTTAGGGAGTCGTTCCAAACATATACATCAAAGTTATTCCGATTTGCGTCATTATCAACAGCGTCATCATCATCGTCATCATCACCATACCCTGAACTTGGAAGAAAGACTTGAGAAGTTAAAAAACGGACCGTTTGTTCAAAAAATGCCGTGCAAACATAAGGACAAACGATTTGTCAAGTTAAATTGGTTTAGAGGCGATGAATTGATAGGAAGAAAGTCACTCGGAGATACTTTACAGCTATCTGAGAAGCAACATGTCATTAACTTTGTTGAAGATGCGATTGAAAATACTCCTCACAAGAAAAGAGCAGTCAAGTTGAAATTGAAGCAACTAACACGCACAAACTTAATCAATTGGGACCAGGTAATGCAAAAGTACATAATATTGCTGAAGGATTGCTGGGAGCTTCAAGTTCAACACAAGAAATCTATGGAAGAAAACTTTGTAAGAATCTTGTTTCGAAATCATTACTCATACTATCATACTAGTGACTTGTAGTGGAATCCTTCAAAGTGGAATTTGAAATGTAAATTCTAGGCTGACTGGAGTCTTTGGGAAAGAAGGAATCAAATGTGCGTTGATGGGCTGGTAGTCCTATTGAAGTCTTTCACTTATCAACCCAACTTTTCTCAAGGTCTCGCACGCTCTTTCAGCAAAGACGTTGAAGAGTTTGCAAGCATCCTGCGCTACGTTCATTCAGGCTTAATGCGACAACTAATAAAGCTGTACAAAAATAAATTGTCACTGGCAATGGTTGAAAGGAAAGTGAAGGATACCGCAAATCCAGCATTAGTTAACAATGGATACACAGCAGAACAATATGCATCTATGGACCAAGATAATCACATCCTGTATTTAAAACTTGGTAGGATTGAACAGCAGCTTCAAGATGAACAAGTAACTTTAGGAAAAGTTTTGAAGCGTGCTAAAGCTATGCATGAAAAGAGGCATTTGCTAAAGGTATGCAACCATTGCACAATTATATGCTTCAATTCATACTAAAGAAGAGGTGCAGTTAATTTGTAATTTTTGCTAGAAATTGGTAATTCATGACAAGATTCAAAGTAAAACTCTTTCTGATACAACTTTGAAGAAGGCCAATAAAGTCCAAGCAATTAAGGACAAGTTAAGTCAAGAGATGGAAGACAATTGGCATTTGTTTTTCAATGGATCTCTTCATGAAAAACCACGTTTGATGAATGATTTTGGGATGCGTAAACTACTATTCAACCAGAATGATAGAGAACGGAAGACTTTGAAACGAGAACTGTACTTGCGTCGTCGAGAACAGAGAACAATGCAAATTAAGATGCTCGATGTAAAAGCCCGTCTGCAAGAACTTCAAGTTAAGGGTGCTCTAAATCAAAATGCAGCTGTATACAATTTCCATAAGAAAAATATTGCAAAATCTGGAATCGACCAATTTGCTACTTTGTCAGTAGCTCACTGTGATTCTAAGCTGTTTGAAAACTACAAAAAAACGAAGCTAAGAAAAACGTCTAAAACCTTATCTGAAAGTCTCGACCAGTGGTTTTAAAAGACCAGACTACAAAATAGTAACGGTTTTGTGATGGTTAGTTTTGTAACTTTTTTGTACCGTCATTTAGCACCCCTGCCATTCCCTGATATTTTCTGCCTGTCATTTCATTATTTTTGTCCTCTTCCGTTTTTTGTACTTTATTTATATTTGAAATTATAGTTGTGAATAAAATCGTGAGTGCATATAATTAAGCAGGCAACGCAACCTGTAACCTGAATTCAAATTATTAAAATTTGTATTACTTCTATTCATAATCGCAAAGAAATAGCGACAGAGTGTCAAACGATATAATTATCATAACATCCAGACTCGATAAATAGTTAATTTTTTATTAGCGAGATAGAGAGGACAAACCATGTAAAATCTACATGAATCAAAATACTAAAATAACAAACTAGTAGAATGCAGACAAGAAAATAATTTTGAATTGTATACTACTAATTACGACAAACTAAAAACAAAACTACCAGAATCACCGGAAATTATTAAAAGCTTGATTAATCGGAATATCTTGGGCGTTTTTTACTTGGATGTGGAAATTGCTTGGAGTCCACATGCCATTCGGTAAAATCAGAGTCGTCATGTAGGACTCGCACAAGATCCAGTGTCTTCTTTTTTTGGCCGCCTTTTCCATTCACTTCTGCTTTATCTTGCTTTAGTAATTCAGTCACATCATTGTAAGACTTCAAACAATTCTGCATAAATTGAACCAAACGAGGAAAATACACATACTGTGTGATATTTTTGAACGAAAAAGGATGACCTAGCATGCTCATTGGACATCCATCCATTTTTGGGATCATTTGTCCAATGAAAAGGTCAATAGAAAAGCGGCTGAAATCGAAATTCGAATAAAAAAGAAGTACTGCTCCTGCCAAATGAAGGATGACTCTTGCTGTTGGATTTCCTTTCGAATTAACGCTGAAGTTTGCAGGATGAAACTTTCTGTCGTTCGCCATTAGAATTTTTACAGTTTTTGGATCATCTGTAAATGAAACTAATTTTCCACAATACCAAAAGTCAAGCGCTTCTAGCATAATTCTGCGATGTTCGTGCAAAAAACAAGGAGGAGGAACGAATCGTTGATAAACTAAAAAGAAAACCACCATCCAAATGAGGATCTCCTGATCAATAAACCCCGCTACCGTTCCAAACCATTTGCGTGAACTCGCCCACTGCAGCATTAAGTTCATAAGCGGTTCTACACGATCATCAAGCAGACAGTAAAGCTTGAGTAAACGACTGGATTGTAGCACATCAAAATCCTTCAAATGAATTCTGCAGCGTAAGGTATCCTCCATATTTGTATACTTAAAGTCAACTACTCCTCCAACGCCTACCTCCACTTTTGTCACAATAAAGTTCCCATCTGCAGGAGGATCTTTCAATGCCGTGCAGATGACTTCCAACAAATCTTTGAGCTCCATATCCGGAATATCCATAAAATAAGCCTTTTTCCTGTGAGTTGCAATATGTTTTCTCTCATCCACAGCACCTGTATCAAATAAGATAAGTTAGGATTTTGATTTCTAAATTAGTTTGTGTTCTTTATTTTTTCAGGTTTAAGACTGAACCACCTTACCCCAACGATCCAAATAAAGATGCAAAATTTCGTCTTTGTGTTGATGAATCAGGGACGCTCCGAGCGTAAACATGATCAATCGGCAACGGGAATAATACTTTAACCGGAGATGCAGTTCCAATCGATTCTTAGCGTTGAACATAAAATCCATTTCTGCTTGTGACAAATGTTGTTTACATTTCATAATCTTTTCCATTGCTGTCTCAAGATCATTTACTACGACTTCGTTCTTCGTTCCGTCATCTTCATCATTAATTTCTATCAATGGAGCGTTCTCATTTTTCTTCTGCTCACATAAAAACTCAACTTCGTTTGAGTCGCTATTACTAGCCTTCATGTTATCGAATTGATCAACAACGGGCTTCTTGTCTGCATTGATAGTGGCGTCTTCTTCATTTTCTAAGGACTGACTGCTAACAGTTGACAAACTGCAAGCTTTATTGCTCTCTTGCGTATTGGCATTAGCATTGTTAGAAGTTGAAGACGATTGTGATCCAACTTGATCAACGCCGTCTTCCTTATCTATTGTGGCGGATGTTGATGCGGCGCATTCTGTTTGCATGGACGTAATGCACGTTACAGTTGACGAACTGCAACCTCTATCGCTATCTACCGAAATAGTAATGAGAGAAGTTGGAGAAGATACTTCTGGTGGCATTGATGCCTCTTTTTGAGTTTCAGTATCCGGACGTTCTTCCGCAGCTTCTTCACCCTTGGCGCTATTGATTTCTTCGTCAGAGCTAATTGAGCTCAGCTCATTATTATCTACAGCGCTTCTTCTTTTAATCGGTCCGTTTCCTGGAGGTGCTGGAGAGACACCTTCGGAAGGGCATTGCAACTCGCTATAGCATTTTAGCTTTATATTAATAGGCATAGGTTTTTTGTTTCGATTATTCGGCAGAGTTGCAACTGAAGGACATATGGATAACCCTAAAATGCACATTAAAGATTAAAATATTAGATTACTGACTGTTCGTAGTACCAACGTAAAACTTATTTTGTTTTGCTAGTTAATTAGTGGTTACACTCGGGTTCTGGAATAAGATGCATCAGCCTGAGATGTACACGATTGTTCAAAATTGTGTGTTCGCTCGAAGCAACGACATTCCTATGAGCCCTGTTTTGAAAACATTTAAAAATTGTATAAAATATATCTTATCATCTATATATAATGTGTTCAATTTCCTATTATTTGGAGCTATTTACACGGAAAGAAACTCAATGACACAAAGATCAGGTCTATTCCTCCAAAATGTGAAATCTGTAACGACGCTATACTCCAAGAAGTGAGAGAGAACGTTTTTCATAGGAATCTCATGAAGTCCAAAGACGACAATTAAATTTTGCTTGTGTTCTGAGCTCAAAGTGATCGTCTGCAGTCGTTCTCGTGATTTAATTTGATGCGCCTCGCTCCACAAATGGTTCCTCCACGCTGTCTCGTACCCTTGAACAGGTGAAGTCGGACACAACTTGCACTGGAATGTAACAAGTGCAGCTGACATTTTCGAAATTTCAAATCGCCAACAGACGCTCCTACAGAATTGAATAAAGAATATGTATATAAATACTACTCATGCATGCGGAATATGCGGATTTGCAAATTCTCAGACAGTAATAATTACAATTCAAAAATATGCATCAATAAGTACCTACAAATTTTCACGTCAATAACTGCAACAGTGTACTATGCTTTCTTCCAGAATTACGACCCTGAGTGAGGTTCCACGTTCCAGTGATACGATTTGCGTTGAGGGACAGGAGGCCAGGATCACACGGACCTCAATGACACAGGACAGCGTTGAACAACTGGAAACGTTTAAAGATGTCCAAGACGAACGACGAAGTCTGTCGACGAACTATGACAAGTTTTCACTCCTGTGTTAACTTTCGCGGGCTGGCACATCGAGTTTTCTTGGTCTCACTATTTCCCTGTTCGTGTCATTGTCGTCATTGTTCAAGATCAAAAGGTCATGATTTCAATGCATGTACATTAATATCAGCCAAGCCAAAGTCAACTCGGTATGAATGCGATTTCAAATATTTCAAAGAATCAGAGAGAGTATGAGATAGCATTTCTCGGGTAGGACAGTACTAATAATACGAGCAGCCTCTATTCTATGGCAAAGATACACAAAAACCCGCAGTATGTAGTACAAAACATCCAGATGTAAACACAAGAAGACACAAAGAGGAGACTTCATTTCTTGAGCTATTGAAGACATTTATTACGAAGTATTATCATATACAAAGAGATAAGCATTAAGCAGCTCGAGGAAGGTGGATTATTCAAGCTATTTATTTTCCTTAAATACTCAGGTACGTTATTTAAAGTTCTGTATATCTTATCGTTAGTATAATGTTTTATACTCTAATTCCTTCATAATGTATTATATTATGTGCGCTCTAGGATGTCAGGAGATGATGTTCCAAATGATACAATGACCAGTTCGTACCACGAGATCTCAGGCTTGGAACAAGATACAACGACTTCAGAATCTAAAACTCTTCCCGAAGGAGCCAAGAAATTGTTCGACAGGGCAAAAAACTGGGTTGGAGACTTGAGTCTCGACGGAGTAGTTTCCCATGAAGGTCATCATCACCAATCTACTCATGCTGGTGCCCCTATTTCTGAAGATCTTCACAAGAAAGTAAAAGTCTCAAAGCAGCAGTCATTATCCGCGTCGTCTGGAGGGGGAGTAGGAGCGGAAGGAAGAAGTTCCAGCAGTAGTCATTCCTCAGAGACCGGAACTAGTGGAAATCCTGAATTCACTGATGATCATTTTGGACATTCCTACTTAAGTGGTAGATGTAATCAAAGCTATACTACTTCAGATTCGATTTGTGACTTGAATATAACTGTCAATGAAATTGAAGTCGAAGCAAAAAAGTTGGCGTCTTGTGTGGACACTTTGACCGAAAATCTAGCTGGGATTCTTCATTCTCTGTCTTCGATGACTATGGACTGTGTCTTCACAGCGAGTGATGGAGTGACCCAGTTGTGCGACACTGGGGATGCCTCAATAAAACTTATGTATCAAGTTATGGCCAAGTGTGAAGAACTCAACAAATCTGTCGTTCCCTTGTACGAAGTTCATAAGCAGATTCAAGACACTAAGAAACTATTAGATCGCGTGGAAGCTGAAATGAATTGAATATTTACAATTTACAATCAAGGAACTATTATACAAGTTGCAATTAAAGTTAAAAATCAAATCAACAGCTTTAGAATGCATAAATTCTCATTTATTTAAGTTGGTTAGCTGTGATAAGTTTCGGTGCGGCAAGTCTTAATAATTCGCTGAGTTTGAATTATAAGTACTTATTGTAGATATACATCAAATCATAGAGGTTCTCCAACAAATCATCTCTCTTATCGACTATGCACCCCATGAGAGTGTTGTCCTTTGTGTTCTCGTAGACCCAATTAAGTTGTCGGTGGAAATACCTTACAAATGAACAAAGTTTTGTACATATTATATTAATCATAGTAATAAATTCAAATGTACAAGTTAACTTCCTTTTTAAAACTTACATGGGCAAATGAATCCTGTAGAACGAAAAGATTTCATGTCCCCATACTGGTGTTGCATTCATAATCTGTCGAATAATGTATCGAGCCAGTTCAGTTCTCACGTATATCTCATCGATGAGTTTTTGAGTGGCATTGGAGAGCAAGAAGGATCCAATTGTGCCTCCAAAGCTTATTGCCAGTGGCTCAGCTCGGAGATTTGTATCTGGAATAGAATGGAACATTTTTACATGGTTCATACTCACACATGACGGTATGCTTTCAGGTGTAAGTAATATTATTACTTGTAATTTGATGAAAGAATCGAGTCAAGAAGGGCATTTTGACGTCATAAGTATCCACCTGTGCTTTTTCCGCATCGTTCGTTCCTGTGCGCCAAGAGAAAGCAATGGCATTCCCATCGGCGGATTCTTCAGTGTCCGGGATAACATCATATTCGAAATAGGATTCAAAATATACGTCGGCTGGCCCGTGGTAAGTAGGGAGGAATCGTATATGAAACAAAAACAGGATGTCCTCATAAATAGTCGTAACAGGGCCAGTCATAGCACAAAACACCAAATCCTGAATGATTAAAAAAATTAAAAACGATTGGGTAGGTATTATATTATAATACAGCATAATTTCACTGACTATATGTAGACAATGTAGAGACTTACTTTCCTAGTACTCGAAATTCTGAACCAATATTTGTTTGGATCCAAATTATCCATGTTATCCTTGAGGATCTCCATGTACAAACTGTCCTTCTCTGGCCATGCACGAGAATCAGCATATCGATGCAGATAGCAATCCTTAATAAACTGACATAAGATTTCAGTTAGTACAGCATAAGAATACTGGGATCTTAAATTAAAAATGTGTAGGTACGCTATAAACGGATCCATTGAATGATTGGAACTTTCGAAGATTCCAAAAGGATAAAGACAAATTAGATGGATTAGGATCCCGTAAAGTAACGCTCTGATGAGCGAAAAGCGTTTTCCCATTGTCTTGAGATGCAGTCCAATATTCAGTTTTGCCAGTAAACTCACTGTTAGTTTCTGGCGAACAGCATACGTCTTGAACTGCATCGAGTACGGAGATAATGGCGGGTTTAATTTTCCAAACCACTACTCGAAAAGGAGAAATGGCAGTTTGATGCCCATCTGAAGTAGCCACAACAATGCTTCCTGACTCTAGTCCTCGAATGAAGGTACCTCCAATAATTGGATCGTAAGGACTGGCACGTACGACCAAGTCTCCATAATTCATTCGAAACAACGGATGAAGACTAATGTGTTCACGCCCCACGGCCATCCGACCTAAGAAAGTAGGAGCTACATCATGCGTAAAGCTGAAGAGACTGACGACTGCGTGTCCACTTTCCACTAAAATAATACAATTTTCATTTCAGAATGTTTTCTATGAAATTATATGGACATTTCTAAAAATGAGCTCTATACGGTAACATAATATGCATACCTCCCGTCATCTCGTATCCTAAAATTATTCCGTACGTAACGGCCGTAGAGTCAACAATAGGGCCACACTTTGTTTCATCAACTTGAACTAAACTTCCCACGGGAAATGCAAAAGTATCGTTCAGAAGAACTGGGAGCAATTCTGTAGAATCGAGGCATTCTTCTCCTGTGGGAAATTCTACTAAGACTATACTGGTACGAGCGATTATCTTTGCTGGAAAGGACGAAGAATCCGCCTGGATATGGGTTCCTGCTATTCCTACTGAGTCAGTGAACTGTCCAACTCCTGTGAATATCCCTTGCCCTTGATCTCTTTTGAAACCTTTTCGAGCTCTTTTCGAAGTGGGTTCCGTATCATTTCTCACACTGACGCTTCGAGTATGTAATTCCCGCAAGTAATCTCGTGCCCACTTGTCATAAGTCGATGTATTTAGACGAGTATTCACTGAATTCTTCACAAAAACTGTCGATCCAACGCGCCTGTCTTCAGGGTTCATACAAGAGAGAATCTTGAATTTTTTCTCATTTACCAGTTTTTCAATTTCAGCAAATTTCAGTCGCTCTGGAGGTTTTGGAGTTGCCGTATGTTCTAAAGGAAACGGCAGTCGTTTTGACCATAGAAACAACACCTCGCGGACCTGCAAAGACAATTGTTTTGTCATATTATGACAAGAATTTCCATACTTGTATATATTACAATAAAAGATGTGTTGATAAAACTATCTTACCCCGATCGCTTCAACTTCAGCAGCTCTTCCGTGGTAATGATACGGGCGTATGATGTTCCAAAACCAACTCTTGTTCTCCGGCTGCGAAATCCATTTTACCTTGGAAAACTCTGTGCTTGTGAACATTACCTTATCACCAACTGTTCTAAACCTTAAATGAGGTTCCATCCGCTCCCATTCTTCGGGAAAAATGAATGTTTCCTTTTTGAAGTCGTATTCATTGAGTTTCTCAACCCATTCCAACATGAACTGAGAATTTTCTTCCATTTTCATCTGGGCTTCCTTTTCTATCTCTACTATTTGCCCAATCCATCCATTTATGGTGACACAAGCACCTAACATATTTTCCGTGATCTAAAGAAAACCCCCGGAATATTAAAATAAGTACGTAGAATGATATTTTTCTTCGTTACACCTTACCCAGTTATATTCAAAGCCATGAATGTCCATGTCAGAGATGACACTTCCGACGAAGTTCTGTACGCAGACCGAGATCTCTATATCTTTCACAATCCCAAATGAGCTCAAATCTGAAGTTCGCCTCACGTACATTCCCCTATTGAATGGTCGATCGAGCAGGAATACCTTCAAAAGATGTTTCAAAAATTAGCAATGTTTCAGACTTTCTGCAGCCTTTATTGTATAAACGTTACCATTTGGTCACTAGAATTGATTTTCTCCCTTCGCTTATCAACCGGAATGTCATTTCTCCGTCCTTCCAATACATTTCGATGGCCCCAAGTGACTGAGATGTCCCAACCCTCCTCAAATCCTCCTGCAAGCAGCTGCTCCAAAGACTTCGGTCCCAAAGGTCCACAAGTGGTTAATGGGTAATCAACAGTCCCCACGTCTATTTCGGTCCCTCCACCACTTCCACTTCGAACGCGACACACAACATCGTTAGGATAGTATGTAGGCATCGTGTAGCCAAGTATTATCCACTGTTTTACTGCAAAAAGTACACCTACCACGACACGATGATTTTCCTGTTTTTCAGCAGCTCCTTTCTCCACTACTCCGACAGCTCCAAAAATTTGCCTGCGTTGGTAGGGACAACAAGTCTGTCGATGCGTCAATTATTTTTTATTTTCAGGTCCCGAAACTTCCTCCACTCGCAAGAAATACAAATGATATGATAATCATGATTATAACATGACAAAATGAGGCAGCAGGGGTTGCTTGCAAGGGCGAACGTTTAAAACAACTGAGCTCTCCAGCTATCGAGTGGATCAAGGCCAAGGGCATGATTGCAGTGAGCCTGTAGCTATTGTTGACAGCTGGTCGTCTAATCTTCATATATGAGGAAGCGTTTCCTTTCTTCCTTTTTTCATCCATTGTATAGGATAAATAGGATATCTATGTACTTAAACAGTATCTACTATAGTAGGTCTGAAGTTTGAAGACTGCTCCAAATAGTACGATGAATAGGTAGCATGACCTGAGATGTCAGGGCCTACATAGGTTAGAAATATACAAGAAGTTTAAGTACTTCAATTTTATTAACAGACATTCCTTTAGCTGTTGACTGGTTGAATTACTGTAAACTGTAATAGGTTAAATTCTTTCAAATAAGTCGCTTTAAAATTTTACTGTTGAATCGGATTCACTCGTAAGACAGTAACTTCGTTCCCAGGATGTTCTTTTCTGAAATGTACTTTGAAGTTTCGTATTCTGGCGTAGGTAACATCGCAAAATGAACATTTGTAAGGTTTCTCATTTTTATGGCGTCGCAAATGGTCCCTGAGATTTGATCCATGTGAAAAACCCTTGTGGCACACTGGGCAAATATAAGGCCGTTCTCCTGTATGAATTCTCTCGTGAACTTTCAGCAAGTCGTACCGACCAAAACATTTCTGACAGACCTAAGAATAGAATAAACTTAACATTAGACGCATTAGGTTGCAGTTTAATGATAATGATACGTCTAGTAAACGTACTTTGCAGCGAAATGGGAGCTCCTTCTCGTGAACAATTTTTTTGTGTCGGGATTTAGCAAATTTGGATGTAAACTTGAGATCACAATCACTACATTGGTAGATTTGGTCATGGTTTGTTGGATGGTGACGATGATTGTCCTGATTTTCCTCAGAACTCTTACACGTAGGATTGATGACGTGGTTGCGTGATTTAGACTGAGAAGTTTCGTCACTGTTCATTTCTGCTGTACTGTCACTGCCACAAATCCAATCTACCTTATCTAGTAAATCTTTTCCAGGAGGCGTGCGATCTTCAGTCGTCTCTATTGCTATTATACAGAAAATAAAAAGGCCACAAAATCTCAATAATTGATACAACTTCTTAATTTCTTTACATTATTAATGTAATTTTTTAGACTCACCGACATCATAAGCTCCAACCTTTTTCGCGACTTTGCCCATCGTCAGTAATTGCTCCAAGACACCTCTAGACAAATCTTTTCTGCACTTCTCAAACTTTTCTTGGAATTTTTTTATACTCTCACAAATCTCCTCCATATGTTCCAAGCGTTTTTCACACTTCTTGCAGAATGGAAACGGGTGTTCTGGTCTGTCGTAATACTTGTCAAGTCCTAACGAGCACCACAGAAGTTCCCTCAGTCTCAGCCGTCGTTTTGCAGTAGTTCCACTGACGCTTACGATTTTTGTCGATCGACAGCACAAACATCTTATCCGCTCTGGCGAGGAATGGACCTTAATAGAAGCAACCGACTCAGACGCTTCAGGCAATGCAATGACCACCTTATTCGACAAATTCTCTGCTTGTTCCGAATTTCTTCTATCCTGAATAGCCAGTAGCCGTTTTTTCGACTGCGATTGAAAAGAATTAACATCACCATCAATATCTTCAACTTCCCCATAAATATTACTGGATGACTCGGTAGTGTCGGTAGGAATGAATGACTGGAGACTATCGAGTTTCTCGGAGAGAACACCGCCGATCACCATCGCCTCACGGAACTCCTGATTGCTGAACAAATTATGAAGCCCCAGAGGAAATTCCAATGAAATCGCCGAGTTCCTTGCGAACAATGTCGCTCCAGCAGCTCTTCCCTACACATTAACATTGACCAACGGACAATATTTAGTATTTAATATCCAGAAGTTTATTGTTATCCTACAAAATGACCTTCGGAACAACATGAGAGATTATTTGTATTTGTATACCCATTCGTAAGCGTCGTCGACAGTTTGCTCATCCCCCTCTTCTACTAACCTCACCTCCTGCATTCGTTTCGACATGACGAATTCACTAACTTGTATCGAAATTCGAATACAATCTATCACCTCTTCACCTCTGACCCTGACGACCTAGGCCGACCTACACAGTTTCATAAAGTCACGACGAGCTACCACTTACCACTGACCACCACGACCAACAAACAAAACAACACAAAAGAGCACATGAATGAGTTC
>Ga0194135_10001351_pt1 | contig 14568 bp, 7 predicted proteins | sample LitLau_LLRF_2013_FD_134024 | JGI IMG/M metagenome (GOLD analysis project Ga0194135, IMG submission 134024) | Freshwater sediment microbial communities in response to fracking from North America - Little Laurel Run_MetaG_LLRF_2013 (version 2) | ecosystem: Environmental > Aquatic > Freshwater >...
ATTATGCCCCGCCCCGCGAAACGCCTTTAAGTCCACCGAGAACGTGATGTCGTCACATTTCAAATTGTCACATTGAATCTAAAAAAGTATATACTGTACACATCTAGTAGTTAGGGATAAATCTCGAGTTTTTTACGTGTTATGTAATGTAAACAATTTCCTGAATTGTATTTTTTTGTTTCAGGTAAGCCAAACGTGATTAAAGTGTATGCTGAAATACCAGAATCTGTTGAATTTTGTAAGTTTCTTTTTGATCGAGGATTTCCAGTATTTCCAGCACCTCAGAGTGAAGTACAACACAACTACGAAAAATCATTATTGTTGTACCTCCTATTGTTCTCAAGAAAATGTATGCTTTTAGGAAGTAAAGTGATTAGCTAGTGCTAAGAGCCCGTAGAATTGCCCTGATCACGATTCTCTTTACGAGCCAGGTGCGGCAAAATAGGTTCTCATTTTCCTTATTTCCAACAACACTCACTTAACACCTTATGGTTAATCTCCGATAATAAACGCTATTTGGGAATATCGTTTCATTTTCCATCCCCATTTGGCCAACGTCCGTATAGTCTAGGACTAGGTGACGCCAATGATGTTCAAAACGCGACAAAAGTTAAAAAAAAATATGTTTTCTCACTTTTCTGGGGTCCACCCGATGTTTTTTGCTTTTCTTTACTTTTTGAAGTTTGCACAGTGACCCCACATGTTACCAAACTATGGAATGGAATGATTGTACGAGTATTGGGCCACTCTGCTAACTAAGCACAGGAAAGCATAAACCACCGTTTGGATCCCTGTTATAACAAACCTGTCCTATAGATAAGTCTGCCTGCTTGTGATTTTTTATTGTATTAACCTCCGTATTTTCACAGCTAACCTCAACTGCATTCACAATGCAAAAAAATGCATCTAACAATGAAAAAATACAATAGTTCATTTGGCAGTCGTAAACAACTAGGTACGGACAGGCCGGGAGGTACCGGTATTGATATGATAAGGCTAGGTTATAAGGTCACTGTTAATATCATACATTGTTCGTAGGTATAGGTACAGGTTGATACATCTTTACGACCTCAAACTAACCTGGACCTGTTTAACGTTCAAGTGCAAGGTCTGGATTTCATCGCATGAGACTTCAAATCGGAGCAAAGTTTTAAGCAATAATAAACTCAAAGCAGTGGAAAGCCTTACTCAAAATCTTTCTCGCTTTGTGTCTATTAAAAAAAACAATAATGCCAATCTTTTGTATTTTTCTCATTTTATCTTACTTTTTTGTCGTCTTTTAAGATGTACGTATTGTACAGGGTATACCCTGTATTGTATTGTACCTATGTATATATTTATTTAGTCATATCCTCACATACAATCCGAAAAACATCGAAATATATCGATTAAATATCTTTGGGGAAAATACGGTCGTCGATCCGGCCCCTCCGTTTACAGTGACAAATACGATTTCTAACCGTCCTTCTACCTTTGAGCTTTGTGACTGTGAGGCAAAGTCACTGTACCCACCTTAGCAGTTTTAGCATAGATAATGGCTTCCAAATGTCTGTTGAACCTAAGCAATTTTAATACAATCATCATAATTCATTCCGGATTATTTTGCTCCAACCAACACCAGTAGGTACACACCTAAAGAATAAGTTGCGATAATAATTTAAATGCCTAGGTACCAACCTGTTTTGCAAAAGAAGATGGGTAATTTTTTGGACCTTGTTTTCATGTACACCTGGCTTAATTTGGACAATTTATCAGTTAAAATGCTGTCAGCTTTTTATGGTGACTGCACGCGCAGGCGCAGTCCGTTACATCTTCATGGGTTCTGAACATGCACACACCCACTAATCACGCAAAAAAGAGTATTTTACATTAATCATAGCATCATGAATAGCAAAATGAAGTGAAACATGGCGTGAAATATGGCTGAAATTTATGTTAATATCTTAGAATGATAAGTAATATTGAAATCTGGAATTCAGGATTATTATAATGGCGATTTACCGTGGAATTGTGGGTGTGCTAGAGTTCTAGTAGATAACGGGAAAATGAAATTAGCCAAAAAATGGAGCCTTGCTGCCTGGATTTTCTTATTCTACCAGGTAGAATACACGCCTCACTGGTTACCTATCTACTCCAAATAATTAACACAAAATAGATCAAATTTTGATTTTTCATGCGACCACCCCTTGGGGGTAAAAATAGGGTTGAAATAGAATTGATCTTTTCGTGCGGCACCTTAAAGAAATGAATGCTCATTTTTGTCTACATCAAGTTATCATTATTCCGTCTCTTAACAGCTTCAATGCTTTAAAGCGAATTCTACGTAGATCATGTTAGGCTTGCTTTTTTTATCCAACGCCCTGTGGGAATTCCGGTGGACTGAATGAATTCCGATCACTTAAAAACTAACAACTACGTTCAAATATTTACATAAAGGTTTACATTAAGGATTACGTAAGGTATACATGATCCAGGATTTCCCATTTAAGGATCTATTCTTTATCCTAAACTGTCAAACCTTTCTACCTAACGAGCGTTTTATTGACGCCAATTCACGTCAAAAAACAGGTCCATAACCTTCATCTTGTCGCCGCTTTCCAAAATCAGGCGCGAGCATATGTGCCATCAAAGTTAACAATTAAAATCAAAGAGTATGTACGTAGAGAGTGTACATTTATTGCATTATGTTATTGCACTGGAATACGAGTATTTCTTTGTGTGACAAACGTCTTTTTTTTTTTTTTTTTTTTTTTATTTTTTTTTTTTTTTTTTTTTTTTTTTTTTAAACATATATCTTTTGACATGATTAGCCCGTAGACAATAAACATACATTTTCATTGATGCTAATACACCGCCGATTCTATCCATTATATCAGCTCTAGTTGTATCTAAACAAAGATGGGCGTCCCCAGCACAGCCCCTGCAGCCAAGCGTTTTGATTCTAAGATAGCTGACTGTTGATCATCGTAGGTATAAACTAATTTATGGTTTTTGGATTTCGGCGCAATGGACTCTTCCACTGTTATGCGTTCTTTCCAGAATGAGATTCAGCATAAAAAACTAGGATATGAACACGTTTCTCTGTGCAGGACTGCAGGGGCTGAATATGCAGTACATTTTATTGAAAGTTGCAGAAATTCTTATGGTGTTAGCGTCAGCGTGCTGAATTTTCTGGAAATTGTAATAAAATTTACGGCGAATGGAGACCCTGAACAGAGAAACGGTTTTCACTATCCTATCCTAGTTTATGCTGAATCTTATTATGTAAATATGTAACTCATACTGTGTCCATTGGGATAAAATGCTCATACTCTCCCTAAACAATCTTCCATGACTAAAAAATAATAATCATCAACTGTATAGATCAAATTGACCACATGTGGTGATATATGGTTGTATTTTTTCCTCTTCATGTTTCTATTATGTTCACGCGTGTCTACCTATATGTCTATTTTTGGGCAGTCATGTTGGTCAGTTCTTTATTATCTACATGATTTTATCAAGTCACTATGGTGACACCGTTATGTATTCATAAGGCATGCCTGTTCTTTTCTTTAATTTAAATGAGGTTATAATAATATATAGGCCATGCTTTAGGTACCTATATCTTAAAATATACAGGGCAAAAAGTTGCCGAAGATAAAGAGTGTCCCTAGCTTTGTTTTCTTTAGTAAAGGTTATCGGGCCGGATTAACGATGGCTAATAATTTATTTTAGACTATTCGCTCACTGAGCGGCTGTTGTTTGGAACATCACACGACATTTTGACGGTTTTCACGGTTCGTTTTGTAGTGTGGCGTCCGCATATTGTAGGGATCATTGATTTACGTTTTCCTCAGTACGCTAACTACCAGTACCTACTTCCACATTAAAAATGAAGGTAGTACCTAGAGGTTGCCTGAAGCAGCAAAAACAGGTATATAACATAATACTGTACCTGGATCTGCAAGAAAATTTTGAGAGTTGCCGTAACTTAGTTCCAGGCACGGGCCATAATTAAGCCGTCAAATAAGAAGACACGTTAAATAAATACCTGGCATTAATATTCATCAGACTCAGAAAACGTGAGACATTCAATAGGGCCACATTGAAAATGATGGATGAATGCCCTGGCCCTAACATGCTAGCCATTGGCCCTACTTGACTCAGCATTTGAAAACAAACTGCCCTTCACAAGACGCTAAATACGTTCACACATTTTCCGTGTCTTTTTGAAAAAATGTCATTTTAATTTCCCATAACAGATGTTTTGTAATCCCTAGCTCCGCGCCTGGTGAAGTTATATCAAAATTTGGTTCATAAAAGGGCTGTTCAGCTATCATATTAAACAATCTATTTTGATAGAAAGTTATCTACAACCTACAACGTTAGAAAATCGATTTAGTGTAAAAACAGTTTAGTTTAGTAGGGACTATCAAGCGGATAGTTTGGAGTTCAAATTGAATCTGGATTCTGGAGTTTTTGGTTCGGAGTCCGCTAATCAGGAGGTCCTCTTTAGTTTAACATTCAATTTTAAGAGAGGACACAATGTGTCCTGTGTCCTGGTGGTCCTAGTGTCCTGGACACTAGGTTCGCTGTTTAATCTAAATTGAAATAATTATTGTGCAAAATTATTACTTCTATTTCTCACTTATTACGACGACGCTGACGTATGGAAATCCCCGCTAATAATTACGTAAAACCACCCAGGAAGCATCGATTGAAACTTCATAGCTAGGTTTATAGTTGCCTACATAGAGTGCGTGACTAAAAAATTTAAAATGGAAAAAGTGTAAAATTTATGTGACTAGAAGAACGATTGGGCTGGTGGCATTTCTAGGAACGACCTTATAATGCCATTATATCTGGTTGTCTTTATGTGATTTTAACACATTCAAGTTGACCTTTGAAGTATTAGCTATAGTTGGGTACACTTTTGCCGTTTCATTTTCATATTTACCATTTTATTTCACACGTGTGTCCAATCTATACCTACATATAAAACAGTTACAAAATAATCAAAATACTGCTACCTCTACCTACCACTTAATTTAATTAATTTTATGCATATAGATATACTATTCTATTCTACTATAAATCCTTTTTGTGGATTTGCTCATATAATACATGCATTCGCAAATAATAAAGGCTGACAAATTGTCTAGATTTATACCGATACGGCTGCAAGGTGGAGAAAATTGCTGCATGGGCGTGGTGAACACCCCTTAGCACATGCGCTCGTGCCGACATGATTAGGCTAATGACAGTGTTTATGTAGGAGGCGCGCGCAGGTCAATTGTCGAGAGGATCATGTATTAAACACTTGATAAACAATCTCATACACATTGCTACATGAATAATATTTTTGTTTACACTGCATACTCTTATTGCAGCCTTAGACCTTTCTATTGGGCTGAGTGATTTATGGGGGCGATTAAACATTGAAAACGAAGACAGGGAATTAACAATCGCTCTACTGTGGTGAAGTTGACATTTACTTAACTACTACCTTTGTGAGGTCACAAATCGTGTTGGGTTATGGTATCATCCTTTTTGAACTTCCCGTCAGGGATACGGATTTTGGGGCCGCCCCTCAAAAAGAAATCAACGAAAACTTGTACACCGATAAACCTATATAATGTTGTTGATCGTGTTTTCCGTTTTCGAGATTTTGAATACCCTGTAAAGCTTTGCCAAGGCACCTTTCCCGCTTTCCGCTGGTTATGGTTTGTGTTTGTTACATAATATTATAATACCATCGGTTAGTGGTTTTAAATAAATGAATAAATAAATAAACAAATACAAATCAAACATCTTTAATTCAGGCGAAGTGTTTCAGTTAATAATTTTGAAATTAAATTCATCATAAAAATACTGTTGCCGGAAATTTAAAACAGTCTGAATTCGTTTAATTACGATCATCAATTAGTTTATACTTTGTATAGCAAATTAAGACCTGGTACACTAAAACGGTTTCTTGTTGCAGTTTTTTTTTTACATTTGAATCTACACTAAATATAAGAACTACATTTATTTAACTCAAAGGCTTAACACACAAAACGAATACATAGATTTATACGGGTACCGACGTCCTGCGTACGAAGGTGCTCTCTCAGGGTAAACTGTAAAGACCTCCAAGAAGCAAATTAAGACATTAAGTTCTTCAAGACATTTAGAAGGTATGCCATAAAGCGAATATTATATGGAAGGAGCTAATTAGCGCCCTGACGGAGAAGCCGGTAGCTTAAAACGGTAGGAGACTATTACAATACATCTATTAATGATACTCTATGGGCGTAAAATAGTAAAAATATAACGACTAGTAAGAAAAAAGTGTTTGCTATAATTGGTTTTTTGATTGTTGGGTTGCATTTTATGACACCTCTTTCTGCTGCAGATAGGTAGGTATTTAAAGTTACAGAAGGTAGGGGATAAGAGTCAGGCCCAGTGACGTCAGCTGGCCCAAATTTCTTCAGCTATCAATTTAATTTACGGCGAATTGAAGGCCTACACAATCCTAGTTTTTTATGCTCAATATGATTCTGTAAATAACATATACGGGTGGAAGAGTCCATTGTGCAATTAACTATACTAACAATTGAAAGGACCATTTGCTGCTACTCTGTCCGATATCTCCAGCACGGGTGGGGAGGCTGCGGAATCACCAATGTCATGTCTTCTTTTTATGACTAATGAATTGAAGTAATTACAGAAAGAATACTTAAATAGGGAAGAGCACACAATGGACCTATATCCACTGGTTTGAGTTAATTGCATAATAAAATTCACCACTCAAAACCGTTATACGGTACGGTATCCGCCATAGTTTCTCTTGAAAGTAGGTAGCCCAATAATACGCTGGATATTTGTGACGTCACGCGCCCTCCGCAAATTTTATTTATTTGTTTTTGCTTACAGGTCCAGCACTGATCTTGAATGAAGGTCCCGGAATTCCAGCCGCCTCCAGTTTCAAAGCCGAATCGGTAGCTGACACAAAGGACCACCCGAAATCCCATGGTAAGTTAGTTATGACAATTATATTTTTTTGGTCGTACCTTAAATTTTTGGACCGCAATCTTTGCACTGCAGTTATGTACAACATTGCTGCGGTCAGACTGTAAGTGCACCTCGGGGTTGCAGAATAGCCGCCGTGTGACTGACCGTAACTTGACATGGCAGTTTTCTGGAGAAATCCAGCCTCCAACTTTGTTCCTCGCCCACAGAAAAGGTTTCAGGTTTGATCCGAAAATTCACAATGAATCTCGTAAAACTAATGTTTCTGTTTCGCCTGAAAAGGTTTTTTTCTTCTAATCTAAAAATCGGGGGGCCAGGGGAACGGTTCCAAATAAGAAATGCATTTAACAAATGAGCCGGACTACCTGATTATATACTGTACGCGGGAGTATTGCACTGAATGGACGCGATATGAAAGGTTTTGATTTTCACTGGGCTAAAACTTCCGAGCCCTGGACTATACCACTATACGAGCAGTCTTCATTCAGTCTGAAGAACCCTAATTATGCCAAACTCCTTAAATTAGTTCATTAAACAAATGAGAGGGTACCTGGCTGGAGTACCTGAGTAGGTACGACTGGACCATTGTGTCCCGTTAGCGGTGAACGCACAGTCTGCATACCCGAAGACTGGATTTGGCCATTTCAGGCTCGCCGCAGTTTTGCGAATCAGGTACGAGACATTCTTCTTCTGCCATTAAAGGCCCATTAGAAACGCCGTTTACGGGTCCTTCTGTGCTTTATTTAAATGAAAACAGCTTAAGGTAGTGTGGCGTTTTTTTGTGTTGCGTGCGGTTAGCGACCGACTGCGGTAGGCCACGGAAAATGTGTGCCTTAGACAGAAAGACAGTTTATACAATTCTCACCAGGGATTGCAAACTGGCATAATGGAAATGGACCCTTCCATATTCAATGAGTATGAGTTATTTACTTGAAAAGTTTTGGCAAGGCCTGAATTCGCGGTATGTGTTGTTCAAAGTTCAAAGCCACATAGAGGGAGCTTTCGGAAATCTACGACCAGAAAAGACATAAGTGTGAGACAAGTAATGCATTGATTTGTGGTGTTGGTGTGGCCGCGCAATATAGGTACTTACATAGTTTTGGGTCAAAGATTTCCCAAATCTCCCTCTATATGGCGTGTCGTCGTAAATTCCCCGTAAAATTTAATTTGATCATAAACTGCTCAAATCAGGCCATGCACAGAATGCCGGTTTCCACTATACTAGTTTCTTCTGAACTTGATCATTCCAGTGTAAGTGTTCCAAAAAGCTCAAAATCAGAAGTTCGGGAATTTCGCAAAAAGGCCATTCGTCAATCGAGATTCGAGACTCAGTTCCGAGGCAAAACAGGGCAACTTCCCAGTTTCATTTTTCCTATTGAAGTCCGCTATGTTATGTTTATTGTCCATATGTAGCAGAGTCACAACAGGTCTGAAACCATTGAACACCCGGGGAGTCAGGGCAGTGTGAATAATGAGCCGTGTCATAGGAGACCGGCTTCTGAGTCGACCCACACAGCCCTTGACAAGACGCTGAACCGATAAACATCCGATCTGAAAAAGAAGTAAATCCGTTCTCACTCGGTCATCAGGTCACTCAATAACGGTCCCCAAATCGAATCTTTGATCTATTTTGCAGACATTTTTTAATTTAAATGATCCCCATCATCCTTGATGTCCCCAGAGTCCGAAAAATGGATATATATTCAGCCACAATAAAATGTCAGAAAAAGCAAAGCCGGTTTCTGAGTCCATATAGGTCCCTAAAAGATGCTGAACCTATAAAGTAAATCAGTTCACTATTTACTTGGACGGGGCGTTCCTGGTCACCAATCTCGGTGCCCGCACCGAATCTCCAGCCTATCTGGCCACATTTTCCCCATCTTCCCTGAGATCCTCAGAAATTCAAATAAATCCTTGTGGAGCTTGAGTTCGAGTTAACCTGCAAAGTAATGATTAGGCATTTTTTGTGATCGAAGGTTCGCTGTTGCATACGCCACGAAAACAATCAATTCCCCGTTGTTGGTATTGAAAACCCCACGGAATTTTTGTCGTCATATGTCTCTTATATGCTGGGGACGTCAAAAAATCACAGGGACAATGGGGATTTCTCAGAAAAATGGTTTTAACTTTCCTACAGAACAGAATTTTTTAATGTTGAATCTAATTACTCGTGGAATATAAAGAGTTAACCGCACTGGGCCTGAGCCACAATTTTCTAAGATTATTGTTAGAGTTAAAGTTTAATGTTTTGTTTCTGTCAGATGTTATAGTTGTTGTTGTTGTTGTTGTTCCATTAGGTTGCGTGACGTTTTATTGACGCTGTAACAGATAAAGATACCTGCGTGCAAATTGCCCTTTATTTTCTTTTTTATCTTTACAGTTTTGTACCTTAGTCAACAACAATTGGTCTCATATTCTACGCTATTTTATTGATGCGTGTAGGTTGTAGAATGTTTCATGATGTTCTAAATAGGTTTCTGTTACGTTAAGATAAGGGACAGGAGCGTATTTAGTGTCTAGGCAAGTAATCTTAAGTTGACCAGCGAAGTTGGAATTTGACCGTGGTCAAAGCAACCAACTAGCTTCTAGTGGAGGTGCTTTCCCTAGATAAAATTACGGATTATGTACTTTTTTATACGTCACTGCAGAGAAATGGAGATAGCGCGGTCAAGAGGGATTCCATGCAGGATTCCTTCCTCGATAAAGTTTTGTATGCTTTCTTTTTATTTTCTCAGCCTCTGTAATTGATTGACTTCGACTGAACTGAAACCTTCCATATGTTTTACATACATGTATAGTGCATTTGGTTCTTGAAGCCCCTTGAGCATGCTCACTGGTAACGCCTCCGGCTCCGCTTGGAGTTCCTCAGATTCAGATTCACGTTGCCACGAATTAAATGAGGACCCCTAGTACATTCAAATACTTAGTATATGATGGGATTCGCTTAAAGTTTAAGAATGTAAGAATGCGTAAGAACGTCCGAAGTTCGAATGAAACCTGCATCCTTATTGGCTGAGCGCTGTCACGCGACCTGGTTGCTTACATTTCTAAACTTGAATCCCATTATTAACTGTATCTTTATGATATCCCAATATGAACAAAGTAAAACAGATGTGTATTGTAATCTATAATGCTAATGAATAAAAGTGAATGATATCTCCTAAAATGGAAAAAGCGTCGTCGCCGTCGTGCCCCTCGCGGCCTCAGGTGTGATAGCCATATTTTATTAATATACATATGGTTGGAAGTGGTGTAAGGTCGCTAGGGCATTCGCCATAATAGGATACCGCAAATCTGATCAACTTTTTGCCATTTTCAGTCGCAAAAATGGCGGAGAGTCCCCAGTGAATCAAGGACTGAAACTGAAGGGGACCCCAATCTCTCCACACATTCGGGGAATCGACGCACAGTAGGAACGTTATTACTTTCCTTTCTTAGTTTTTTGTCCCCCGTAAATGACTCCACCTCTCAACCCGGTGAAAATGTCCATTATAATTTGATTAGACATGTACAGTTCAGCTCAACCAAGATGGGACAAGTAGAAGTGTACGGGGGCGTATAAAAACACCAACTAAAATATAACGTAACCTTCCAAATGTGTACTAGCTGCTGGCTAAATACCTGTGCGAGGGTTTGATGAAAAGTCGAGGCGGCACAGTGCTGAAATTGGAATGTAGGTTCATAAGACTCCCTCGCCACGCCCAATTCCTCCTACTCCCACCTTGTATCAGCTGGACTATACTTTGTACCTAAGACAGAAGCCATTTATTGGAAGGAGGTTTGGTTGGCTGAGCAAGACGGGGACAAAGAATCAAAATGGTGGAATGAGATATAGGGGAAATGAAGGTAGGGCCCTAGGTTCGAGGTATCGAATGACAGATCGCGCGCGTGCGACGATGCGTAAGGCGGAAGTCCCACCACTAATCATGTCCGAAGAAAAAACCTAAACCCACACTATACCAGACCAATCTTCCAACCAGGTTCAGGTTCAAAACGTAGATTTATTAATTGGACTAAGCTGCTGGTATTGGATTATTCGAGATTTACTCTCTGCCCCAGTGCAAATTCCAAATCTGAAGAAAAAATTTATACATGTAGATAATACATAGGTACGTGCTTACATTTTATGTTTCCTTTATTGCTTAAAAAGTGGTACAATACGCACGGTATTCTTTTAATTTGTGGAAAACGCGAAGCCCCATAAGAGCGAAGAAAAACATTGTGCAACGTATAAACGAATTTCGGAGGAGCTGGTCGCTTAGGGCCCAAGTCACAAGAAAAACCTTAGATTCGATGCGACTATTATTTACTGACGCGTCACTTTTTGATTTTGTCTATTGGCACGAGTGTTTGTCTATAGAGACCCCACCTATAGTTTTCTCAAAACGCTATATATGTGTTGTGTTTGTGCGGTTATTCTTGCAATTGCATTTTCTTGATAGTCAGTGCGGCAAGCTAAGCCATTTATTTATGTAAAACTATGTACATATTGGATAAAGCATTAAAATTCATATGAGTGTCGCTAAGTGTAGTTAATGCTTGTAATAGATATGGGAGGCTAATTTGTGTGCGTACATACCTACTTCTGTAGGAGTTGGAACTAGTAGGCTAATGTGGTATTGTGCATCTTTGCAGTGTAGGACGTATTGGGATAAACACCCTACCATTAGTCACCATTCATATCACTTTACACTGTTCTTTTTGTCAAATCGTTTGTAAAGGTACCGGGATAGTTGTGGTACTCACTTACTCGCCACTTGGTATAAAATGCAAACGAAATGTGGTATTGCATGAGCATATCTTTACAGATTTACATGCAGTGTAGGACGTAGTGGGATAAACACCCTGCCAGTCACAGTCACCATTTAAATCACTACACTGTTATTTTTCTAATGATGTACATATTTTTTCGTATGGAAATGTCTCTGTGTGCAAAATAATCATTATGCAGTAGATAACCTCTGTTGCAATGAATGGCTTTTTTTACAAATATAAGTCGATGGAGGATTTTCCTGATTTCACCACCATCTCTGACCTTTTTGATTATAGAATTTGGGATCGGTGTTCAGATACACAGAGACACATAATATGGCACATATAGGTAGGTATACATAATATATTAGATTAGAGTTACTTCCCCAGTATTCACATTGGAACATTTATTGAATTCCTACCCCCGGGTGGAAATGTCCATTCTAAATATTTTATTCTAATGTGCAATAATGAAAGGGAAATTTGAGGTGAAAATGGACAATGGCGATGGTGATACCTGTTTTCACAATAAATATTGTACAATAGGAGACGCCATGATGGGAGATTGGAGATAATACTCAGATGGATCATCGATACTCCAACATTTAGAGATGCGCACCAGCTATTGCGCAACAACCTTGCCATTGTTGTTGTTAAAAGTTTCACTTTGCCATATACGAAATGTATTTCCCTGTTTGTTGCATTGGATTAGTCATTTCATAGGTTAGACAAGTTTCGTGTAAATAGGTATAAGGTCGCGACAATAGAAAAAGTTCGTGCCAAAAAGCGTCGGGTGGATGGACAATATGTCGTAGCTGTAGAAAGATGTTCGTGACAATGCAAAGTGCTTTAGGTATAGCCAATAGATAAAGTGTATCTAGGCATTAGAAATATTTTCGTTTCAATGGACTTCTCCACTGGTATGAGTTATAAACAGAATCAGATTCAGCATCAAAAACAGGATAGGATAGTAGAACCCGCTTCTCTGTGCAGGGCCTCAATTCGCCGTAAAGTTTATTGAAATTTTTTTTGCAACTTTCAATGCAATTTAGGCTATCCTAGTTTTTTATGCTTTATCTCATTCCGTAAAGAACGGCGGACCAGTTGAAGAGTCCATTGAAACTACTGAGAGGTATAATACTAAACCTTACTTGTAATAAACAAATTAATCAAGTAATTACATAGTTTCAGTGAGGGCATTCAGTTCACCTCGAATCCGTAAGTTACTGTGACACCTTTGTGCTTTTCGAGTTCCACAGTGGCTTGCCCAGTTAACTTACAAAATAAAAATGCCAACCGGGGAAAAAGTAGCACAAGCGTATAGTAGGGATTATTTCCCGGTCGCACACTTCGAAAAGCACAAAACACTGGGTGGACCCCTGGTGTACATGTAAAAGAATATGGTGTTAAACGGGTTGATGCATGCTGAGATGCGTTGCTTGTTTATCAATCATTCTTAGTAGAATTTCCAGTGTTCGCGCAGCTTTGTTTCAATTTTCTCCGTGTTAAACTCTGTTGCTCTTTGTTTTTTATTGTTGCAGCATTTATTTTTTCAGTGTTTTCTTCGTGAATATGTTACATCGATCCTTTGGTATGTCTTTAAAATGTTTCTAGCTGTTTGTACAGTTATGCAAAAAAATGGCTATTTTTGGGAAAAGTGGCGTCAATGGATGAACCCCTTTTAATTGTGTTCAGATAAATAGCAGCACATACCGTGAGCCTTTTTTGAAAATTCGGTGGTACAGCTGCTGCGCTACCGCGAAAAATAGCAAATCGTGCATATGCGATTCTGTGAAAAATTCTAAAATCAACTCGGTGTCTGGTGACCAAACTTTGCACGTCGCCCCTGTACCCAGTGATATAATCGGAAAACCACAGGTTCCGCGCTGTAAATGGAAACCACAACAAAGTAGCGAACGTAAGCATTCGAGGTTTAAGGAGTTGAAAGGTTAATTAGTGAGGAAAATATTGAAATTGAGCGTAAGCCGGATATGTAGGCGACCTAATAGATCTAAATTGGAGGGCCCGCCACAAGATGAACGGAGAGCTAGGTATTCTCATTCTCATGCTCAGCATGTCGCTGGAGCCCCGGCCGATTCAAAAATACATATTTTTTATAATATTTTTGTTTTGTTCTTCTTTTGTGTCAGTTGTTCGGTTTCATTGCTAAATTAATATAAGTACAGCAATACCAATGTCACTCTTTGTTACGGCAATCGCCAATAAGAGACTGTTTTTAATTAATATTTAATTTTAACAATTATTTATTCATGCAGTGACGGATTTAGCCGCCGTACGGACATGACATAGGCCCGTGCCTGAAGTGCCTTGTTTTAAATCCGCTACTACTGCGTGAGACCAGCTCTTCTCTTGTATACCTTGGGCCTGCCATATCGCCCCATTGTAATAATATGTACCTGTACCTCCAGGTTGCGGTCACCCTACCTACTCATCATCCTTGGAAATATTTTAAAAGTCAAGGTTTTCTGAAGTAATCAAAGATACTTGGAGAGGAAATTAGTACCACATGCAGTTACAATTTAAAGGTAAATCCAAAACATTTTACGTAGACATCTTAGACTTAGAGGGACCGGAAGCTGTTTTTTTTGGTGGGGGCAAGACCTGCAGCATATATGTATAAAATAAAAGCTTGTTATTATTCTATTTATATATATTTAATAGGGCACTTGCATCATAAAAAAATTTCACTTTTTTGCATTAATAATTGTGTAGAGAAGATTGAAAAAATAAGCCCTGTGCAAATAAAACTTTTTATACAAAGTAGGTATACTCTGTCCGAGGCTTGGAGCGGAGTGAATTGGG
>Ga0194135_10001352_pt1 | contig 14567 bp, 14 predicted proteins | sample LitLau_LLRF_2013_FD_134024 | JGI IMG/M metagenome (GOLD analysis project Ga0194135, IMG submission 134024) | Freshwater sediment microbial communities in response to fracking from North America - Little Laurel Run_MetaG_LLRF_2013 (version 2) | ecosystem: Environmental > Aquatic > Freshwater >...
GACCCTTATCCGCCGTCAATTCATTTTCGGGTAAGTTCATTACTGTTATCACCTCATTGCTAATTGCAGACAGCCCTGGAAAAGATTACCGCTCACCGGAACAGTCTTAAGGATTCCCAATTGATGAAGCACCCCGAATTTGTTCGTCTCGACCAGGAATTGAAAGAAACTCAGAAGAGTATTGGTAAGGGAAACTTGACATATGCTCGCCCTTCAGCACAACAAATCCAAAAGTGCAATTGAAATTAACTAATTAGCCTAAGCCTAATTGCTCTAATCCCTCATTTCCTTCTTAAGATCAAAAAAATGTCGAAGAGGAAGAGGATGCGGATTCGGATGGCGGGATTTCACAAGCGGATACGGACATTGATGAGTGGGAAAATGGTGAAAGCGTAGCAAACGAATTTATTCCCGTGACTGATCCGATGACTAAACTTCCACTCCTGGACCCAGTCAGGAACAAGCGGTGCCGGCACATTTATGGGAAAGCTTCAATTCTTGCGATGTTGACGGAAGGGCACAACCTAAGGTGAGTTGGATTCAAAACAATAAAGTTTTCCCTCAGGTGTCAATGATTCTAATTAAAAAAAAATGTAATGTCTGCAGATGTCCGCAACTCGGTTGTACCAACAAGCGGTGGATTTTGGCGAGTCACCTTGTGGAGGATCCAGAGCTGACACTCAAGGTTCAAAAGAAAGTAAAGGACGCCAAGAAAACTCGAACCAATGCCCAGTAGGAGGAGCGTATGATTATTTTGTTCAGTTATGGTGCTGAGTGCTGCTGCAGCTATAGGGGTCTTTTCTTTTCTTCCAACAGTTGAACAATGAAGTGAAAACTGAGTATTAGTACATTTATAAACTGCTCCAAATATTTCCCCTCCTTTATTCATAATAATCTTAGTCTATCAAGTACGAAAAACGGAAACTACTAAATTTCCTGTTCATTTTGAAAAGTTGACAACTGATTGCCATTTCCATTCCTGACATGCTATTTTGGGGTTGTAATTTAACTTGGAGAAAAGGGAAAAGGGAAAGAAAAGGGAAACGCCATAGGCCAGGAGTAACAAAGGGTTTCTTCCTACTATTAATTTACTGCCATGTCAGTGTAATTATACCTAAGCAGTTAGCACCACCCTGCGTGCAGCCTAAGTTTGCCATAATTTATAAACGCGTCAAATAATAGTAAATCAACTAAACAAAATAATCGGAGCCTATAAAGTAAAAATTTCCTTGGTCTTAAAAAAAATTGAATCATTTAAACCATAATCCCCTAATCCACACCCCCTATTCTGGACACTAGCCAATGCATCTTCCTTCTAAATTTTAAACAGAAAAAAAAGAGCAAATTGCTATTGTGAGAGATGCTGGATTTCCAGCCAGGAGATAATCGGACTCTGGAAAGTGGAACCTTGCTAGGATGGGTTTTTCAACATGCGCTTCTGACGGTAGTCATAAACCCTTCTACAAAAGAACACAACTTCTGGAGATACTTTTCCACTAGTCTGTGGTGGGCGATTCGATTGGGCTGGAACTGGTGGAGGCAACGGTGCTGCTGGGGTCAAGACTGGTTCCATACCCTCACTGGCAGCAACAGCAGCGGCGGCGTTCAGATTGGACAGTGTAGTAGATATCCCAAACCAGACAGCATTCGCAATATCCGCTGCAAAGTTTGTAACTGGAACTCGGGTTGCAGCGTGACTTTTGGAGAGAGGCACAATAGGTGTAACTTCCGGAACTCCTTCCAGCAGCTGCTTCAGACGCTTCTTGTATCTTTATACGTTAAAGAAAAGATTTAGAAGAATGTAGAATGCCCATTTAGCATCAGAGAATAAATCCAATCCAAACTCACCGGCAGTACTCGTTGAAAGTGAAGACGTAGCATTTGTCCTCAATGGTTGCAACAGAGTTGGAATCTCGATGCTTGGAAGCAAAAATCTCATCCGGCATGTCCTCCTTGTTTCTTCCAATATCCGTATGCTCCGGTCGGTAGTACCTGAAGGGAATGAGCAAATATTGATTAGAAACTAATTTACATACACACGCACTAAAGTAAATTACGCAACTCCAACTCGTTAGGATTCAAAGATTTTGATTTTTCTTACCAAAGAAGTGAGAACATCATCTCTCCGTCAGCAGGATTCTCAAACAGAGCAGCCACTTTGGCGACAAACGGCAAATCAGTCTTCCTTGGGCCGGATTTCAGAAGTACGCAGTCTCGGGCTCGAATCACATCCCCACCATCATGACGCATTGTAGGGTAACATCGTCGGAGAACTGGATTGTCGTCATTCTAGGATCCATCAAGTACAAAAGAAAGTTAGACGACTACAATACAAATTTCCATTCGTCGCTTCAGGATGCCTTACCTTAATATATACTTTAGCTTCGAAGGGTTTCCCTTCAAATCTCCATCCGTTGGACCAACGGGGATGCGTATGAATCGGAAGTTTCTTGTTGCTCAGAGCCAGGGAATGGATCGCTCCGTTGATGACGGAGGGACTGAGTGGTTTTACAATGGCTCTCTTCTTCATTGCATTGAGAGTCATGTTCCCCGAGGTCCCGATTGGGTAGCTCATCCTACTTTGCACTGTTGACTTGTCACCAGAAGCCTTTGGAATCCGGAGAATGACGTGATTGTTGCTCGTGGTAAGGGTGGAGCTTCCATTCCCTTGGGACGGGTCAGCGTAGGGAAGAAAGTTGGGAGTGACGGAACCACTACTATCACTCTTGCTCCCATCTTTGTCCGGCATGAGAAGGCGACTTCTCCCACGACCAACAAACTTGTTCGACGAACCTCCTTTTGCTTCTCCAATCTTCAATTTGGTTCCCCTCGTTCTCAATTTCGGCGTTTGAGCTGAACTTCGGGTGGTAATTTTCCCTGCTTCGGATTTGAAGAGCTTGATCTTGAGAGTGGTGGGCTTCTTCTCGGCCTGACGCTTCTTCATTCCAGTATTATGAAGGGAGTAGGGTTGAATTGGAGGAGAGTTTGGATCTGACACTGACATTGTCATCATCGGTGCGGGTATGAGGAGAGCACTCACGGCGGCAACGGCGGCATTACAGTCGATGAGCTTCGTACTAAAGTCACTTTCCGTGGAAGCAGTTCGCTTGGCGCTGGAATTGAGTCGTTTCGATGGGTCGACTTCCAAATTCTTGACTGTCCTTTGCTTGGGTTTCGTATCCTTTCGGCTCGACTTTTGATTCATCAACTGACTTTGACTGTGGCTGTTGCTCTTCCCCTTCAGATCCAAATTCTTAATAACAATTTGTTGGTTATGATTGTCAGTCGTGGTAGAAATGGTGAGCTGTCGATGAGGATTGTTGATCGGGGCTGCCGGACTCATTTGAATGTTGTTTGATGGCGGAGGCGGAGTGACATTGGTGATGGACACGTTCGTGTCAGCCAAGATCCTCATTTTCTTTCTTTGCAGCCCATCGATACACTCGTTGAGAGTGAGACCCTTTCTCCGAATTGCTTTATTTTTATTTTCATTCTTCATCACAGGTTGGTAGAGTGGTTGGACCAAGTTCATGTTGGCATTTGAGAAAAGGAGGGATTTCCCTCCGGAATGTTGCTGGGATTTGAACGGCGGCGGACGTTCGGTAGTCACTCCAGGGGGAATCAGGAGCGTAGGCCTTTGGTGGTTCATTTTCTCTCCAGTTCCAACCTTCTCCGCTCCGGGGGGTGTTCCACCAGGTCCGGCCTTCAACTTTCCCAGTGCTTGCTTTCGCTCAGAATTGAGCACAATCACGTCAAGGGAAGGACTGATTTTCCCAACGTTCCCGGCATTGTTTGGTTTTACAGAAGAAACGTTCCGCGGAGTGAGGCTCGCCCGGTGGATGTTGTTGATGCTGATATGCTTGGCAATGGTGGTGGACTCTCCGCTCCGCGTGTCAATGACATGAACGATGTCCTTCTTTTTCTCGGCCTTGGCAACGGCCGGAGTTCCATAGGCACTAAATGGGAGGGCCTTGCTCTCCTGCGTATTCATGATGATGGGAGTAATCGTGATATCATCCGGGAGTGAATACTGTTCTGTAAAAGTCTTGGCATTTTCCAATTGTTTGGCCTGTGTCGTGGTAGTCGTGTCCTGTTCCTGTTTGAGAGTCTTTTTGTTGACGAGGCGGATGGGTTTTGATCGGATTGTGGTTGTGGTAAGCGGCGGCGTGAGGGCTGGGGAACTACTCCTAATTTGTGTGTTGATCGGATTAGACTTTTTCGGTTTAGATCCCCCCACCTGGGCCGAAGGCTCCGGGGGCGTAACGCTGATAACAGGCAGCTGCGGCGGCAGCTTGCGCAGCAGCGATCTGCTGGCTTTGTTGTTGTTGGTGGTGTTGGTGATAGAATTGTTGTTGTTGGAGGTGGAGTTGCTGTTCCGTGGAGAGGAAGGACATGGGCATGCTGGCTGGGACGACGGATTGGGAAGAGAAGGCCCAGCATGTCCTACATAAAGAACAAAAAATCCAAACACCGTTGCACAAGGGTCAATTTGAAATGGAAAACGTATTTGCACACATCTAAGAATTCTTACACCCCCCAGCAGCAGGAAGGCATTAGAGAGAAAGCATCAAAGTATACCAGCACACATCAATCAACATACATACAAGCATGGAAGCATGGCACAGCCACATGCCCACACAACCAGCAATGCTGCAAGCCTCATGCGAAAGAAAAACTTATTAGGTAAATACTGACCAACCTGGTGCTGTTGAGGGCTGCATCGAATGATGAGAAGGTGGGGCGGCGACGTAGTAATTGCTGACAGGATGGGCACTTGGGGGTGGTTGATAAAAAGGAGCACCTGTAACAGCGGACCCACCTCCCGAAGAAGGGTGGTGGTGGGCTGCATAGAGGGGACGTGCCTGAGGGGTCCCGAGCGATAGTCCACTCCCTCCAGGGGGTTGTCCCAAGCTCTGGGAATTGTAGAAAGATGGAGCCATAAAGTAGTTGGGTGAGGGTTGCGGTGTAGTTGGCGGCGGATACAGGTAAGGACTTGAGAATGGAGACTGTGCCCTGCAACAAGGTAAAAGTTTATAAAATATTAAAATGTCTCTCCCTCACACAAGATTCAATAGAGATTCAGTGCATTGAATAAAATGGTCAACCTGAAGTCAGGCGGTCCCATTGGAAACTTGGATGGAGCAAAAGGAGACTGGTGTCCACCGTATCCAAAATAGAGACTGCCAGGCGAGGCAGTGGTTCCAGCGGTCATAATTGCACTAGGATTAATGTGACTGGATAAGGCAGCTGATTGAGTAAGTGTCCCTGTGGCTCCGCCAAGAGGACCTCCAGCACCTGACATCATCATACTCCCTGCCCCTTGGGCAGAAAATGTGGTCGAGTTGACAGCCAGAGGGGAGTGGATGAAAGTGGTGGACTGGGGTTGTTTTGTACTCGTCGTCACGGTCATTGAGGAGGAAGAGGAGGATGGGGAAGCCGTGGTCGTAGACTTGTAGGGCTGATGAAGGATTTGCTTGCTCTGAGACCTGTGGGAAGTGAGACTGGGCTTGGATCCACCGCTTTGTCGTCCCTCGAATGATTTCTGTTTCTCACTCCCTTTCGAGCTTTGATTTCCGGAGAGAGCAGAGGGAGGAGGGCGTGGTTGATATGTCACTTTGAGATCCGATGGGATCCGGACAGTGTCTGGAAGGAGACCAGCCGGAACTGTTGTTGCGCTAGAGGATTTGTGTGGTTCTATGAGTGGACCCGCAGGTTGGTACACCGTAGATCCTACAATACAAGACACATCAATTGAAAACGCAGTTAATCATTTCAATCCATCATCAGTTACAACCGCAACAGACTCTTTAATTATTCCTCCAAGTCCATAAAACCACGTCTATCTTAACAGACGAGTTATAATAATACAAATTAGTCAATTAAATTGAATTATCATTAAGTTCAGTTAATAAAACATGGACGCGTAACGCGTTGGTGAAACGCAGAAACTCCAAATTCACAAAGTTATTTAAAAAATCTGAGGAGAAAGTTACGGGAAGTGAAAGGCACTTTCGTTCACTTTCACCATCAAAGAGAAAAAAGTCTGGAAATCCACCCTTCGGTTTAGTTCTAAATTTAGTCTGACTTACCAAATGGTGAGATGGGCGTGGGTGTAGCTGACTTCACTTTCTCCTTGGCCAGGGTCCCTCGTCCTTTATTGGTTCCTTGAGTATGGTGATGTTGAAAATGATTCTGGAGTTCATCGGAATGAAGATTGTGGTGACGAAAGGCAGATGAGGAGAGAGTAAAGTTTCTCTGGAAAATGAAATAAAGTGATTCTTTATTAGTCAAGGCAAGTAAAGTAACGAAGAGCGTTGTTATAGATTAGGATTTAGATAAGGCAGAGAGAGAGAGAGAAGAGTCGGAAAGAGCCTCTCTCCAAATTATCATCAGAGTAATTATTCTGGAAGAGGAAGAAGGGGAACTCGGCAACTCTTGTCCAATGGCAGACTAACGTCATCATCCCCGGTTGGTCCTCTACCTAAACTCTCCCCGAGTCTTCCAAATCCAAAATCTCATTCCAAAGGGAGGAGAAAGGGAGGAACGATCCCACGCGGATTGGCAGAATCCACGTCACAAAAACTAACTCTCCTCCGTGTGTCCTTCAAACCAATTCCTCCATATTCCAGCCGAATAGTGTTTCCCACACACGCGTTCCAAAAAAAAACTCAAGATCACTTTCCTACATTTGACAACATCATCAACAGAGTGAACAGGAAACAATGGGGACTGAGTATTACCCACGGGTGTCTGCCTGTGTCCCTTCTTTTTAATCGTTGCGTTGTCACCCAAGTCTCCGAAAGGAGCCCTCACAGATCTCCACTCATCCCCATCGTTTGGGAGAATTAATTAGGAGCTCAAAAACTTCATAATCTCCTCAGCTGTAGTAGGTCGAAAACAAGGAAGCCATCTTTTGAAAAACAGAAGATGAGGAATCTTGAACCCAAGGTTAATCGACAAAAATTCAGAATCAAGGGGCTTTTCGACAAACCTTGTTTGGGGTCCATTGCGGACAAACAGGATGATGTGAAATTAGAAAGAGAATGTTATACAGATCAAAGAGTAGAGCAATGTCCTTCGGCCTAACCTGCCTGTTGCATTTTGCCCAACTTTCTCTTTTCACAGTCACTCAAGGGCGAGAGTTGGCAAATTTATTACGCAATGCTATGCTCTAAGCTGGTTCCGTTACGTTACATTTGATTACGTTATGAAATCCTTAATTCCTGTCGTGTGATTCTTCTGAGCAGAGTTCTCTGAGCACCCCTTTGAGACAAGCAGAGAAAGTTCCCATGCCTTGCTCACTTTGCACAGCTATAGCTCCACTGACTTACTGAATCACTACTCTGAGACTGCGAGAGAGGGTTATTAGAAGGAAAGCTTTAGAAAAGTGACTGTGAGAGTTAATTCCGGTCCCCCCACCCACACCCACACAAGTGTTTTCCTCCGTAAGCGGAAGCGGAGGAGGAAAAGGTAAGTGGGAGGAAGTGCATAGGGAAACTAAATCAGATTCGCATCTCCCTTTGTACCTAATTTGAAAATTTTCTGTGAATTTCTCCACATCCTTCCCCACAATTGACAAAACTCAAGCAAGACGACAAATGGAGTGAATTGCACTAAACTTCCTCCAGCAGTAACAAATGTAGTGGAAATCCTACATGGAAAAATTAGACACGCAATTTCTTCTGAAAACTGAAAGTTTTCTCCTGAAACTTGTAAAGTTGAAATTGGATTGTGTGGGACGCAGGCCAGGTGTCCATGGCCCACATTCCGAATCCGATACCCAATAAGCAAATTAAAACGTCAATCAAGCTAAACCACCCAACCCTAAGCCCATGCACGAGTCCACGTTCCAAACTTACTCCAGCAAGCTCCAGTAAATCCACAAGTTGACCTTTGCCCTTAGCCCTCTTCCCATTGAGGGCGCGGACATATACATTCTCCTTTTGCGTAGTAGCCGTAGCCTTACATAAAGGCGTAGTTGGCAGGCTGACTTTCTCCTCCAGGGGTGGGTCGGGCGGAGGGGTTAACCAGACAAGTTGAACGTGATGACTGGGTGGTTCTACTCTTGTCACACTCACATCACCCATGTTATGAAACGTGACCTGGTGACTCACGCTAATCAGTAAGTGTTTGCGTATTAATTGATTTATGTTAAATTCCTATTATAAACAGAACACAACCCGAACTTTTAATTTAAAATTTGAATTCAAACAGAAGAAAAGGAACAACGGTAACTTTCCCATCACACTTTTCTCGACGGAGAAAGAATGGTAATGTTACGTCGTCGTCGTTCTCGAAGTCCTTTTCACTTCCACTGCACATTACACTACACACAAAACCACCAACCACATGGAGTTGCCTTCTTTTTTCTTCAGGAAAAAGGGAAAATGTTCCGAAAAGTTTGCCGAGGGGAAAAGAGGGGATTTCAGACAGGAAATACCGGGAGAGAAACCCCTTCATCATCATCGCACAATCCTCTACACATAGCCAGAGGAATAAGCACTTGGCCAAACATGACGACCAAGAAGGAGAGGGAACAATGGGGGAGAGAAACACCAACCCCACTCCCGCAGCCTCATCTACTCGACACAACAATGGAAAAACTTGACTCGGCTACAAGTGGAGGGGACTTTAGAGAAGAGAATCTCTGAGAGATCCAAATCCAAATAGCACGGCACGGCACAGAACTTCAAGCAAGGCTCCTCCTCAGCTTAAATTTTCAAACTGAAACACACCAAGTTGATGAGAATCCAAGGGATTAGATTCCAACTGCGGTAAAAAAAAAAAGGAAGTTTCTCTCCACTCCCTCCGCCAGCCTCTCTCTCAGAGAGAGATTCCTTGAATCAAAATGTCTCCTCCAACTCTCACCAGAAATAAAGGAAATATGGGCATAGGCTGTGTTTTTACTTTTGGATTTTGGAGTCAAGTCAAAAGGAAAAGTAGACCACCAAAGTGTATGAGAAGGCAAGGGGAAACGGCAGGAGTTCAGTAAGTTAAAGGAGTAAGTAAGCAGTAATGCAATGCAGGGTTCATTAGAAAAAGGAAATAAAAATCCCTCTCTTTGGTTTGCCTATTTTTAACCCTTTTCGCTTTTCCCCTCTCCGGATCAAGAGGAAAGGAACTTGAAATGAAAAATTATTAAACCCATTTACAGGAAAGAGACAACTAATGAAAGTCATACAAGTTGGAAGAGGAAGATCCCTGACACTTCCTGTCGGAAACGTTTGTCAGAAAGAAAAGAGACGGAAGTGAAAGTAGGCTCACTTTCTCCGGAAGGAAGTTTTCCATCATTTCTTTGAGCAGTCATGCATTTTGTCTAAATTATTCCAGACATACCTAATTCCTAATTTATGAGTATGACGGAGATTTTGTTAATTAACTCCATTAAACATGTTGTTAGAGTGCTTGGCCCGATTCCTTAACTTGTTGCATTGACAGAGTAGCGTTTGGGTTAGCATTTTTGAGTGAGAAGCCGAAATCCTCCGAAGTTGTCGTGGAATTAAAAGTTGACTGGGATTGGGATTCACACTACTGGGAAGGGAAGGAGGGCAGGAATCTGTGAGAATTCATTGGGGGAAAGGCTGGACTCCACCCGCACTCTCCACTGCCACTTGTTGAGGAGGAGGATAGTAAAGCCATGTACGAAGCTTATCTCTCCCTGCAGAGAGAACAATGGGAGTAAGAAAAGGTCAATAATCTGAAAAGAGAGAGTTGGAGGTTGTGAGTTTGTGTGAGGGAAGCAAAGTTTCCTAATCTACCCTACCACCACCACACGAGCCTAAATGAGCTCCTATTCCTCACTCTTTGCCAAACTTTCTGAACCGAATCATCAAATTCATGCTCAGCTTCCTTCCGGTAGAAAGGTGCGGGTATCGGGAATGTGAATCGTAAGGAAGAATTAAGTTTTCGTAACTTCCTAACTTTCACGACATTTACTACTAACTCGTTTCCTGTGGCATGGTTTACCTTTCTCATGTTTGAAATGAAAGTTTAGGATAAAGATGAAACGTGTAGGAAGTCGTAATGAATTTCTGGTGCGGTTGGTGGAGGGGTTATCAGGGTTTTGTCAACCTCAGCTTCACATGAGGCCTTCAACGAACAACTCCACCCGGCATCCCCTCTCTCTACGAATTGGATGACAAAGATCAAGTTTCAAAAGACAATAGGAAAGTATAAAACGAGAGAGAGAGATGATAATAATTTAGGGCCTTGGGAAAGTGCGAATGGAGGATGGGCTCAGGGCTGATGATGAGGAGACTGCTGGCAATTTCTTGGGTGGCAACGCAGGGAGAATACAGTTTCCAATTTATGTAACCACTACCAGACAGAGAGATCAAGTAATAAAGCTCAAGTTACGCAATTCCCTTCCCTTTTTGCCATCTCTTGACTGAATGAATATGAAGAATGTGAAGCAATTCCTATTCCGATTACAACATTGATGGATCCGAACACGTCAGACCGAATCCGAAACCATTCTTCTCTCACCACAATTAAACTGATTGTAATGAGTGCTGAATTTTGACTTCTGGAAAAAAAACGAGGAGCCTGGCAGATTAGAAGCTTAGAGCCAGAAAATGTAAAAACGTTTTCTCATTGGATGACTTTCACCTCAAACTTTCTCAACGAGAGTTTAAATGAATGCAGGAATCCGTTTTTCGTTACTGAAATTGAGTAAACTCGGATTTTTAAAGAAGACTAGGAAACTTTAGTTAAAGTAAGAATGGATTCGATCGGGAACAATACGATCGTAACTGTAGTGGACGATTCTCAATTTGAGATTTTAGTTTAAAAATAATTGGAAGACGTTTATCAGCGACAAATTCAAAGTTGTCCAGTGTTTGCAAGGCGGAGGCGCGGTCGGCTTGGCTCATTATGAGGACGGAATTTAATACATTGAGGATGAAAACTTATCAATTAAGCGTTGCATCCTGGTTTTATCTTCCTAAGGCTAGCCATTGTAAAAGCAAAGATTGCTTTCTAACTGCCCGGTTCCAAATGATTCCTGTTCACATCCCCATTCCCGCATCTTTTCTCGGGCAGCTCCCTTTCCCTTCCTTGCCCGCCCACCAGCTCACCCACTCAAGGAGGAAGCCTGAAGAAGGCAAGTGGGCAACAGAAGGTAAGCGACGACCGGCGTACCTTTCCGACTAGCCGAAATCTTCCTGATCACCAGGAGGAGAGGGAAAAGGAACTTCCAACACGACAACTTACCATCGTACCCACCACCGGGAGCAGCAGGAGGGAACCAACCGAAGGGTTTTAGGTTTTACTCGTCCGCATTCTAACCTCCCCCTTTTGAGATCTTATTCTTAAGGCGAGTCCACCATCTCTTTGAAACACAACGCTGAATAAATTATTAACCAAAGAAATCCCTCCTCCCCTTCTTTCTCAACACGGCCGAGAATCGAGAGGAAGAAGGCCGTGGGAACGGGGAATCTAATGCCACAAGCCACACCCGAACAACAGTCTGACCACCATCCGAAGAGGAGAAAGCGAACAATACGGAAGGAGAGAGGAAAACTTTCTTTTCGACTGTGAGAAATACTACTGCGGGAGGGAAAGGCGGAAACTCAAATGGGATAGTCGGAGAAAGGAGAGTAAAAGTCTGGATTTCCCGTCCGGGTATTCCTGATGACTGGAGTGTGGTGGAGGGGGTAATACTAACAACATTAAATCAAATGAGAGGGAGAGGAAGGGTGGTGGAAACTTATTCATCCCGTGGTCCCCAAAACCCCCTTTCTTTCCCTGACTCCCTTTCTCGGTGGCCGTGGTGGGTGTAACACTTTCAAATCTGGAAAAGAGAGCCGGAGCCAATCAATAATCCACTTAAGGATGAGCACAAGTTTAAATTTAATGAGACCCCTGGGTCCTCCTGCTTTCAACCACTTTCCAACGACCTCATTTCCCCCTGGGGTGGTTCCAGCCACGAGAACCACCACCAGGTTCACACTTCATTAACTTCCCATTAGCCAACTTTCGCTCATTTTTCGAGCCCGGGAGGGCGGAGAGTCGTGAATGGAAATTAAACAACTTCTCCAAGAAAACTGCAGAATCTCGGGGGCTAGTTTTCCTAAAAACGAATCAGAATGATGCGAAAAGAGAAAGAAAGAGTTCCTTGCTTACTTGTAGCCCAACGTCGCCTCCAGACACGTGCGGGGGTTGGTCATAGGAAGTGTGGTGCCGTTGGGAGACCTTGGCCTCCTCACCCGAGTCAAATGGTGACGTGGAGGTTGAGACCGAGGAGGAAGTGACCTTTGCCTTCTTCTTGGGTGCCGGACTCCTGCTCCGCTCCTTCTCACTCTTGACGGCGAGGAAGGGCTCAATCCCTGCCGAAGTGTGACTCTCTCGACGTTTAGGCGTAAATTGAGGACTTCCGTTACTAGTTGTACTTTCTCTTCGATTTGGACTTTCACTTCCCTTGGCAGCGACGGAAGTGGACTTTCTCTTCCGTTCTCCACTCTTGGGACTCTGGGACTCCTTGGGGAAGTCTGTCCCCGTCACGGACGAGAAGAGGAGTGTCAATGGCTTGAAATCCGTAGTCCCGCCGCCGCCGCTTTCCCCGGCTGCCTCCTGATTTGACGTCCCTCCGCCCTTGCCCGATTTAATTGGAGTCCCAGCTGGAGATTTCCTTTTCTCTGCTCCCTCAAAACTAAAGCTCGCCTCCAGGATTGCCTTTGCATTGAGGGAAGCCATTCTCCTCAGCTTGGCCTTGGGTTTTGCCTGCTTCCCTTTCGGTTTGATGGGATTTCCTTTCTTGGTCAAACTGAGCTTGGGTCCTTTCTTCGTGGCTGGTTTCTCTTTGGACGCTTTCGTCGTCTTTGGGGACTTCTTATCGGCAGGGACGTCTTTCCGAGGGACTTTCTTTGCTGGTGCGGCTTTGGGCTTCGGTGCCGGGGAACCCGTCTTCTTACCACTTGCAGCAGCTTTCCTCGGTGGACTTGGAGACCTTGTGCGGGAGGATGAGGAAGTCTCGTCTGTAGTAGTGGAGGATGATGATGAGTCCTCGGAATTGCTACTACTGGAACTGGGACTCCTTCCCCTGACATTTAGTTTCCGCTTTGGAGAAACTACTTTTTCCTTCTTGGTCTTGGCCGTTGTCTTCCCCGCCGGCACCTTTCCCTTGGTCTTGGGCTCTGGATTCCCTTTCCCACCTTTCTCTTCATGCTTCTTTGGCTTTTCCTTTGCAGTAGTGGTCCCAGCTTTCTTTTTGCTTTCACCAGCCTTGTTGTCCTTTTTGGGGGCAACTGCTTTCGGCTTGGTAGCCGACTTGGTTCCGCCAGTGAGAGGAGTCTTGGGCTTGGCTTTTGGTGGAGCCTTGCTCGCTTTCTTCTTGGTCACTTGTTGGGGGGAGGGGATTGATGAGGAGTCAGTTGAGGAGTCACTGCTCGACTGCTTGGCCTTCCGCTTTTGGAAGAGAGATGTGGAGATCTTGACGGGGGTGGTGATCTTCTTCCCTGGTTTCGCTTTGCCCATCGTCCTTCCTTCCTTTGGTTATTGAGGCGGACTGATTAATGATGGGTGTCGGAAGGATCTGAATTCCTTGATGAAGACAAAACATGGGATTTCTTCATTTCCTGGGAGGATCGTCGTTGGAGGATGCGGAGCCAAAGTAACAAAATGCTATCGATCCACCTCAGGAATCCACTCGCACGCAAATTGACGTTTGGAAGGAGAAGGCAATTTGTGGTTTCGTATTCGTAGTAAGTAAAGGGATCAGAGTGAGTGTGTGACAATGAGAGTCTTCTTCCGAGTCGAGTGACTCCCCCAACCTGAAATCTGTCCAGTAAACCAGGGAAATATTATATTTGTCCTCTTCAAATTAATTAGGAACCCTAAAATCCGTGTACTCTTGCCTAATAGTATAAGTTCAGAGGTAATTTGTGCTCGCTCACGCACTGCAACTACCAAATAGCCCAATACGCTTTCCTGTTTCCTAGTTTCCTGCTTCACAATAAGGAAGTAGATCGAGCCGAATTCACAAATGAGTCGGTCAGTCACTTCATTTCGCAAGAGTCATTAGAACACTTGGTGCCTATACTTTACCCTATCTAATCCTAATTATCTAATCCTATTTAATCAACAACCAAATGCTTTCCCTTTACTTTCACTTTCTTCTACCAGAACTCTGTTTTAATGAAAACCAAATTGATATATAAAGGCGCGGATTTTCCTAGCTACAAGAAGTAGCCGTTCGCCTTGCTGACAGTGCAGTGGTCGCTCGCACTCCCGAAGACTGGGATCAATCAGGAAGCCGATGGATTCTTGAGTCTACCTGATCCGAGTGTTAATTGAGAATGCTAAGCAAGCCTTAAGCCAAGTTTATCTAGATTCCTAGTAGTGATTGAATTTTCCGTCTTTGGTTTTACTCAATCAAAAACAAGCTATTAAAATTTACGCCTAGCCATAGCCAGTGTCCCTTAGTTCATAACCTATTATGGTTGATTACAGAGCTCCTGTAGTCAGCTGTTGTGCTTGACTAATAATAATAATCGAGATGAAATAATGTGAAATCAATTGAGCGCAAATGAGAGGCCATGAGCATGACAGACTAAAGACTAATCATCCCA
>Ga0194135_10001353_pt1 | contig 14562 bp, 5 predicted proteins | sample LitLau_LLRF_2013_FD_134024 | JGI IMG/M metagenome (GOLD analysis project Ga0194135, IMG submission 134024) | Freshwater sediment microbial communities in response to fracking from North America - Little Laurel Run_MetaG_LLRF_2013 (version 2) | ecosystem: Environmental > Aquatic > Freshwater >...
ACCAACCACCTCCTCCGTCAGGTGTACCTTCTGTCCCAGGTGGAAAATCAGGAGGATCATCACAGAGTGGGGCAAAGGGATTCTTGGGCGGTGGTGGTGGTGGTGCGCCTTACAGTAAACCAACTACGGAAGAAAACAAAGCAAATTGGATAGCAAATCAGAAGATAAGTAAAGACAGACAGGCTTTCGTAAAGGCCAAATTTGACAAACAAATAGGCTGGGCGGACTTTAAAAGATCTCCCCATAGCAGGTTTGAAGTAAAGCACACGCTCAAAGGACTAACAGGAACAAGTAGCTCAGTTCTTCCATCGAGTTCTTTTGAAATTTTATCGAATCCAGTAACGGGGATAGAACATATCATGGATTTAAACAGAAGAATTTTCAATGTGGACATTTTACCATTTTCTGCTGCAGAAACATAAAAGTGGATGAAACGAGCTGATAAGAGGGAAGTGTCAATAATTGACACAGACGTTGGCGATCTAACGAAAGCTGTAAAAGACGCAAAACTAAAAGCAAACGGTGTTGAGGTTTAAAACCGCAATTATAACAAATTTCCTCATAAAAATTTTCCGTAAAATGTGACTCATTTACTTCCAGGATCCAAAGGGCTACTGGACTGATAATCCTCAACAATTTTCAAACTACCGGTTTGAGAAGGTGTTGGACGCGGACGGCAAAATCACAGGAGTGGATGTTATTTTGACAAAGTGGGAAAGTCGTGTTCAGTTGGCTCTTGATGGGAATGATAATCTAAAACACATGAACGATTTTGATAGACAGGGCGGTCCTTCTAAAACAGTTCAATTGGGTACCTTAAGCATCACCGACTTGGAGGCCCAGGCAAAGATGAATCAATTATTTTATGAAAATGCAGTTCCTTATAGACAGCAAGTCGACCGTAAGAAGAAGCCGTTGGGTCAATGGGTTTTAGATTCAAGTTCGGATAAATATGCTAAGCCTAAGTTTGACGAAATAATCGACGCGCGGAAGTCTCTAGTAAACTTAAGTATGCTCGGCTTCATTTCATTTCATAATCTAAATTCGATTAGCAAAAGGCATAAATACAAATTTAAAACAATTGCAGATCCTTCAACTTCAAGTAGCATTTGCCCAGGGAGCTCAACTAGAAGACGGAAACGCTCGACCGGATCTTCATGCATTGTTTTTAATAAACCTACTGATGATGCGGATACAGAGAAAACAATATTAGACGACAAGATACTCAACGACGACCCGAAAAAGAATGTCGATCAACCAGAAAAAACAAAAGTAGAGGAAATTGAAGGAAATAAATTTGTATCTGAATATGATGGAATGGACTCTCAATCGAAGCAGCAAATTGCAGAAATTACGAAAAATAACAAAAACAAAGTAATCGCAGACAGTTCAGAGACTACACAAAAGCTCAATAAAATAATTGAATTGGAAGATATCAAGTCTCATTCGAGTAGAGTTGACTACTCAAAAAGCGTCCATGCTAATGGAGATATTCCAAAAATTGCACACGTACCTCGTGTTCCAGACTTTAGTACTCCATTTAATTTAATGAAAAATACCAAAATAAGCCAATCGAAATTTGTCAGAGGTCTCGCTACAATCGGAGGATCAAAGTTTGGGAGCAAACTGCTAAAAGGTGCTGATAAGGTGAGCAATCCCATTGGAAAATTTCTCCTCGTTAAAAATATCATTAAAGGAATTCAATCAGAAGACTATGTAAGCTTGGGAATTACCGGAGCAAAAATTGGACTTGACTTGGGAATAGACAAAATAATTAGCCATGGAACAAAGGTTTTTCAAAAAACTGGAAAAATGAGCAAGTTCACAAAACTAGTTGGAAAGTGGGGTGGTCCATTTAGTGCAGTGGTTGATGTGGGTTTAAGTGTGTGGGGCATAACCAAAGCAGTTCAAAGATTAAACAATCCCAGTGCTACAAAATTCGAAAGAAATGAAGCTATTGCGGATATTGTTCAAGATTCTATCGATATTGTTGTAACGTCAGCAGTCGCAAGTGGCTCGTTAGCTTTCCCTCCTTTCGCCCCAATATTTGCTACAGTAGGAGTTGTTGTTAATCTGCTTGCAACATTGTCAGTTGCTCTGTATAAAGCTTCTAATCAGGTTGACAGTCTTGATGACAAATTGAAATTGTTGGATTTTGAAAAAACAACGGAATACTTGCGATACTTTACTGGACAAGATACTTCCCATTATTTGGACAGTTTAATTTTTACGAAAACAGCTAACAACTTAATCACGGGACATTATGAGCAGATATTAAGGGAGACTCCGAACATGTTTGGAATTGCTTTTCCCTCTCGTACATCCACTGTCTCAAGGGAATGCACATTACACTTTCAGCATTGCAATATTGATGCCTCAATATTTGTAGGAGGTCCTTGTCTTACCTGGAGCGATTTTAGTGTCATAGGGAAAAAGTGCTACTTAAATGATGACTGTCTTGAATATATTGATAAAGATTGGAAGGATTGGAGCTCATCGTACAAGTATAATGTACGGAAATGTGTGAATCAAGCAAAAACAGTTGTGGCTAAAAACGCTTTTGGAATATCAAGAGACATTGAAATAGTTCTGAAATGCGCTTGTGATAAGCCGCCGACTACAACTTGGGGATTCCCAGAAAGAAACAGCATCGTAGATTTTCGTAGTAAAAGTCACTTATGGCCACAACGCGACATTCCCGATAACTTGAAGCATTCACAGTTTAAGTGCAGACCGAACACAGAAAGCGATTATGGATATCAATTCTCCAATCGCCAAACCAAATACGAGTACAAATGTGAAAATGCAATTGCCATTATTGACAACTCCAGAGTGGGAAATAATGCAAATTACTTTTCAATTGATCTTGGAGAAGGAAGAGATGAGGTTTATATGCCCGAGCTGTCAAGGGACTCGAACATTTTTCGAGTTGAAGATGGTGTAAAAAAGTTCATAGGAGGGGGTGGAGTCGACCAATTTGTTATTAATGGAAAATGCAAGTCTCTCAGTGGAATCCTGGATGGTGGAGGTGGAACTGATGATTCTCTAATCATTTCTGAATCATGCTCTCCATCAAAACCGATTATAATTTCTTCAGATTCGAAGAGTGGTCTCGCTATGAAATCAGAAGAACCTGATAAGATACTTAATATTTATAACGTGGAATCAATTATAGGTCGAGAAGGCTTTCAAGAAATTGTTAACGTTAGTTGTAACACTCGCTCTCTCATGCTTCAAGGTGGTCAGTCTAGCTGGAATCCAGATGACATTTCAATTCCTACTAATACCCCAAGTTGTCCGTACAATCTCACGATTCAGGTAAAAGGCCATACAAAAATTCAATCAGAAGCTCTACAAGGAGAAATAACAATAGCGGTTTTGAAGGCAAGAGATGACCAGGCTTCTTTCCTTGCATCGATTTTGATGGCACCAACAATATCCCACAAACTATTTCTTGATATTGCGGCATTTGAAGTTGACCCTATAACTATAAGGAATAATAATATTTCTAAGAACTTAATGTTCTCGTTCAAGAATAGATTCAATAATCAAAGGTTTACGATTCAGTTTGACTCAAAAGTCAACAATAAAACTTCGCCAAATAAACCAAGAATGGTGCTGGCTGAATCAGAAGGACAAAATAGTTTGCTTACTTTTGATGAAGGAGGGAATGTTGTTGTAGTTCATCAATTACTTTCTCAACAACCTGGAAGGCCTTACAGGAAGGAATCGTTAAACAGAAAAGGAAGTCCAAGTATTCCAAATGAGTTTCACTTGATCACTGGGCAATGGAATGTTCAAGGTGGGGCCAAAAGTAATGACATATTTTACGTGTATCCCGAATGTGTCGGTTTAATAAATGGAGGTGGAGGATCAAATACACTTCAAACAATGGGTTCAAATCCTGTTAGTATTTTGTACGGCTGGAACGTGGAAAGCAGACATTCTTCTAATTGTAAGAATAAAACTGATTGTAAACAAAGTATTCAAGCCGTTAACATTCAGAGAATCTTGGGACGACCTGGATGGCAAGACAAGTTGACCGTGTTCGGATTTCCTCCGCAATCAAACGAATGCCAGGATCAAATTGTAATTTCTTTAGCAGGAGGAGATAAAAACATTCCTGATATAATTACAACTGGGAACCATTACAAAGAAAATGAGTTTTATTGCCTTCCTCCATTAAAAATTGCAGTTGTGGGCTACACAATAGCAAAACTGGACATTTTAATGAGTCAAACACTCTCTCCAGTTTTATTTTTCATCCGTGCTGATATTATAACAAACTCTTTGGATTTTAAATTCGACTTGGAGATGGCAGATTACAACAATGGCTCAAATCCCCTTCTACAAGACAAGCTTTTGTTTTATATTGAGCTGGATCTTTCGTCTTTATCCGAGGCGATTGTACAACAAATAGAGGAAGTATCAACAAGAAAATTAAGCATATCAAGTATAAATCTAAAGTTCCTGGAGAATCAAGTAATGTCCCTCAACTTCGCAAAAAATTCCTGTCCCGTAACTCCAAACATTTTGTTCCTTGAGGAAGGACAAGTAATTGCTCAGCTGGTTATTCACGAACGAGAAGGAATTGTTGTTCATTCTTTGGATAACCATGAAAACCATAACAGTAGCAAAACTCGCAGAGGAGCTTCGGGTGTCTCAAACCACTTTTACTTGAATGGAGGAAATTGGAGCGTCGCAGGCGGACAAAAAGACGACACATTCAATTTAATGTCTGATGAAATATCGGGAACATTAGATGGCGGTTCGAGTGGAGAAAACAGATTAGTACTTGGTCCTGAACTGGCTTTATCAAAGGAAATATTTATTGATCTACTAAGTGACAATCAATATTTAAACGCCTTTGGAACGACGACGACACTTCAATTGAAGAATATGAATTTGATTCTTGGGAGAAGTGGGCAACAGGAGACAATTTTATGTGGACAAGACACGAAATATGTTGACGGGGGAGGTGGGAGTTCCGCAGATAAGGCAGATTTAATTGTTATATCAAACTCAAGTAATGAAACAAATGCTCTTAACATTACTGTGAAGGGAATGGACTACACAAACATAGAAAACAATGCAACTCACGGTCAATTTAAATATATCGTATCAAGTGAAACAACTTCCGTGAATTCTTCTGCTGGACTAAATGCGACAGAACTCTTGCAATTAAACCTACCAATGGAATCCTTGAAGTTAGTTCAGTTCACAAAAACCTCTGAAATTGCAGGTCAACTCAGAATCCAAATGCAATCAAGGTATAAGCACAATCTGCAGATTCCGTTTGTTACTCCAAATTCACATGAAACAAAACGCATTCAAATTGTACAAGAAAACCAATACAGATACAGTGGAGTCTTAGATTATTCTCTCAGGTGTGAAATACGAGTAAGACCTGACGAAAGCCTATACACATCTATAGTGCTCCACAGTAATGTCCATATCCAAAGTTTAAACAGTGTGGAGGGTATTCCTGGAGTAGACAACAATTTTATCGTTGAACTACATCGTCAAACACATTTAAAAAGCATTAAGGGTTCAAGCAAAGATGATCATTTTTGGATTTATTCGGCTAAGTCAATAGATTCTCTCGATGGAGGTGGAGAAGGAGACGACGAAAATAGTTTACATATCTTTGATTACTTTTTCCATGGACAAGATCTACTAGTTGATTTGAGAATGCAGCCCAATTTTGGCTCAATAACTTTATTAAAGGATGGGGAAGAAACAGATCAAAAAGCAATTGAGACTCTCCGAAGTATTCAAGTATTCCATGGAAGGCCGAACATGTACGACAAAGTTCTTGTAACGTGTGACACTTCATTTGTAGCGAATGCTGAGGAAATCCTCATAACTGATGACGAGTGTGATTTCTATTCACTAACTATGAAAGTCACACCTGGACTTGTTGTAGACTTTAAACGAGACGTTTACTTTGAAGGAGTATTTGTGTACCAATTTGACCAACCAGGGCCAATTCTTGTGAAAGGATTGGAGTCAATTTCAACAGACGAGACTTATTCAAAGCACGTCTTTCGGTTAAGTTTTGTCACGGTCCCAGATCTAGAAGATCTTTGGTTTAATGGGACTCATCTCATCTATAAAACAGAAGAAGAAGTGGACTCAAATTCTCATGCTGTTCTTTCTGAGCCAGGAAATCTAGAAGAATTTTATCCACACGAATTTGTCACTGGAGATAACTTCGTTATTCAGATTACAAAATTTGGAACTATCTTATTAACTGTTGGAAGTACCTGGCCTAAAGAGATAGACTTAGACTTAGTAGATAATATTCAACTCAAGTACGTTCCGGAAATGGAGGAAACGGCAAAGAGACTTGGAGTAACAATTATAGCAAAGACAAACACAGATTACTTGACTGCAGGTTATGTAAGCAATTCACAAGATGCTGGTGATCATAATGTTCTCACTAATGGACCTTTACGTAGTCACCTAATTGGGTGTGGCTCTAATCGAACTGTGTACGAAATTGTGTCATTAGATTCAGATGTCTTCATTTACCCCGGAATTATTTCATCACCTGGTTTCAATTCAAGCAATATAGGACACACTTTGGATATGACAGATATCGTGGCTGCAATTAGATTGAAAACTGAAACAAAGTTTATCCCAACGGTTCATGAAGATGGAATGGATCTTGTGGTATCAATAACTGGATATGAATCTGAGTTTCCTGGAAGAATTATCATAGTGAATGGAGTTCAAGAAGCATCGCACTTGGATGTTTTATTTAATTCAGCAATGATGGAAATAGTTCCACTTTCTTCACTCAAACCAACAACAAGAAGGAGAAGGAAGAGAGAAATTAATACCCAAAGTCAACTAAATAGTTTGTGGACTTTTCATCCAAAGCAAATAATTGTCCAGGCTGGATCTGTCTTCACCATTTCTCCAGAAGACTTGGAAGAAGGACATGAAATTGTAATGTCCAATTTAGATAGCGCTTCGAATCGGAAATTCAAATTGGTCCGTGATGGAAATGATTTGTATATGACAACACTTGGCTCATTAACTGAATGGGATTCTAAGCTTGAAGAACTCACAACTATTGTACTTGCAGATTACTTCGATGCGGCAGTCAAGCCAGAATTGTTTCCTGGAGAAATGAATTTGACCAATGACACGTCAAGTGAAAGAGCTCAACCGTCCCCAAAATTTGTGGATGTATCGTTTAAGCTGGAAGAAAACATTACCGTATTGTTAAACGATACCGAGATAATCCGAATGACGGAGAATACAGCGGGTAAGGTTTTAACAACTCCTTTACAAACAGACGAGCTTGAAACTTGGGAGGATTTACTGGTCCAATCTGAGACTGAAGTGTTGAAGAATTTCCCAGAAGTCACTCACAGATTTTTTAGCACGAAGTCCCACTTTAATGCTGTACAGATATTCCACTACAAGTTTGAGATTGGCGAGGAGCACATGAATTTTATATACATCGGTGCAAGCATTACTGGCTGGATATTTGTGGTATTTATTTTGTGTGTGCTAAAGCACATTTTGACGTGGAATAATACCATGGAAGTAAATGAGAAACCGCAATCTTTAACTTAATCTGATTTTGAAGCAATTTTCGAATCATATGAATTTTATGTAAAAGCAATTTTCTATATTTAGCTTATGGTCTCCTTCTCCTTTTTGCGCTTATAGCCACCTAAATAAAATAAATCTATAATAATTGCTTTTTTCGGTGTTTTAAAATTAGGCCACTAGTTTCAGTTATCAATCGTCATATCCTTGTAAAATGGGTGCAACAAATTAAACTGCTTCGTAGAATAAGTAGAGTTTGAAATCAATTCATGTCGTGCTTTGTGTTTTCCTGAGGCAAAATAAATTCATATGCTTTTACAACTCAAAATAAATTAAAGATTTCTTAACAAACCGGTTTGCTCATTTTTTGCGTCATTTCTGATACTTCCTTCGTGTTGTTGCAAAATAATATCAGATGCAAATTCTCCCAGCATTCGTACTACAAGACGTAAAATAAATTTTGTAGAACATCATAATCATTCAATTTTATTTTAGCTGCAGGTCGGATGCGTCCACCATTTGTAAGTTTATTTGGTTCCTCACACCTTCGTATGAACAATAAACATTATGTACTCAAATTGAAATAAATAATGTATTTGTAGTCTAATTAACACAAGTTTGTGACTTGCTACCGGAAATCAGCGTCCACTTCCATAATGTTGTTTTTTCTGGAATTCGGTACAGTTGGAGTAGTACCGGAGCACCTGAACATTGTGAAAGTGGCGTGTCGTGCAAAACATTCCAAATGCCACTTTCACTTTTTTTGAAAATAGTTTGCATACAATAAATTTCTCCAGAAGACTTGGAGGAAAGACATCGAGATGATCTAGAGGGAGAATACAACAAGCAAGGTCAAAATGTCATCACTCATTTGGACTAGGCATATCATGGAGCTAGGGAGGATTTACTACTGGGAACTGGTTTGATTTGAGACAGAAGTGCTAAAGAGTTTCCTCAAAATCACTCACAGAATATTACACAAGGTTATTCATGTACGGATATTTCATTACAAGCTTGAGATCAATGAGGAGTAAATTTATTTTGTGAATTTTGTTGCAAGCCTTAAAAGCTGAGTATTTAGCATTTAGCACGTAAATGGCATCGTATTTTGTATTTATAGGTAGCCAAATGTCAATAAAATAGAGAAAAGACAATGGTTTTCTATTCTCAAATTGCTTTGTTATCTAGAATGTCTACTATTTTCTTGGTGTTTTAGGATAACATCTGAAGCAAATTCCCCAAGCATGCGCACTACAAATTCAAATGAGGTAAAACAAATTCACTTAAAATGGGGCATCGACTATTTAACAATGATGCGTTATAAAAATATATTCATACCTGTTGAGTCACTGACCGTTTCATGCACGTGCTGGGATTCCAACACGGGCATATACGAAAGGATAAAGGCAACTATGTTTTCGTAAACCGGACAGCGATGCCTTCTAAAGCAAAATGTGAGTGAAGAGAATGTTATTGTCAACGTCAATTTGAGGGTCAAATAACCATACTCGTATGCTTATCATAATTTTAAATGGGAAATTTCTAATTCTCAGTATACCAGTACGGAATAGTATCGGACCAACAGAATTTAGTCGCCGAGTACGATTTTGAGAGTATCATGCATTACCCACTGAACGAGCTCATGACAAACATCGTAAGGTTTCGTTATGAAGATTTAGTTATCGTTATCGCTCCTGGCCAGTCTTATTGTAAGCTATATGTGAATTGAAATAGGTACCCATACCGGAGGGTGTAATTGTTGGTCAGCGAAGTCATTTGTCAGACAAAGATGTTGAAAGACTAAACGCAGCATATCCCTGTCATTCCTAATGATGTTTTTAACCAGAAGCTTGAGATTGAAATAAAGGTCTTATTATAAAGCTAATTGACATTTATGAACAATTTGAATATACGAAATGTAGTAAAAGCGAAGAATCATTTTAATAATTCTTTATATTCATACAATAGCAAAAAAGAATTTCAACTCCTATTGATTATAGTTTTTAAGCTTTATACAATTTAATTTTGCTCGTTACGTTATCGGGCTACGTACGTAGCTGCTAATGTATTTATTGGCTAAATAAAATCTGCATTTGTATGCAATAGTATGCATTCCATTTATTACTCTAAACAATGCACAAAGTTCGGAAGGTTAAATAAAGTGTAACGCAATTCCTTTACATTTTATATGTTTTGGATGTTATTGTTTTAGCCTTCGTTACAAAGTCGTGATCAATACAACAAGACTTGGAACTGGGTTTACATTAACCTTAACATGCAATAAATACATTGCACAACGAATCGTCATAAACCAAAATATATGAATTAATAGGTGTAAGTGTACTTCATTGTCATTGTCATTGTATAGTTTTAGGTCAGATGCTCATCACTGTGTAACAATGCTTTTCATGAGCAGGACGGGATAAGATTTTTACCACTACTAATGCTAGGATAGGACTAGAGAGGAAAGGGGAAGAAATGAATAAACGGGACATTGGTAAAGGCAAACGGAATGAAAGAGATTAGATTACTTTTATCATTATAGGGAAATCCGCGGTGGACCTGCCTATGCAAATTATTTCCAGACCTTTACAATTTTAATGTAGTCCTCCTCCAACAACTTTACCGCCCTTTCCTGACAATGATGAGTCATACGAACATTCTTTCAAAACAAAAAACTTTTTATGTTTTGTTTAATGATGAACAATTATCCTCAATTTCACCTCTTACCAATAATTAGGTGATCTCCGGGAAGAACGTGTCTTTCCTGGTCCAACATTTGGAACTGCTGGTGATAAAAATCAAAATTGTCCTCGTAGGCTATCCAAGGTAACTCAATCCCATTCCGGAAATGACGGAGCTTTAGTTTTGTTCCAAACATGTGAGCGTGGAATAGCACACTAAATAGAAAAATTCCAGAGGAGTCCATTTTTTGTGTGCAGGCTGAGCCGCTGTAGACGAAGTTTTACGTATTTGGTGGGATAATAAGTCCGTCATTCATGTATGTCATGAAAAGTATTGATGCGTCGTATTGTTTGAATTGGAATATTTCATGATTGATTTAGACTAGGAGTCGTATCGAAGATGATTTCTTATCAAAAAGTGTCTAAGAATTTAAAAATTACCTTGGCTCCTCAGTGTAAAAAAGTTTGATTCCAAAGTTAAGGACAATCCCTTTTGATAACCCAGGATTATCAATGTGAGCTTCCAGAAGAAAGAAATGTTTCTTGTTAGCTTTGGCAAATTTATAGGCCACATTTTCCGGAAGCGCTGTCAGCTGTGGGCAATGAGCTTTATTTAATTTTTAGCTATTGGAAGTTGAAAAAAGCTAACAAACCTTTTCGCCTTTAGGAAACGTCACTAAAGAATCCTCGTGACAATACTGAAAAATGAGAGGTATCTCCCCAGGGTCGGAACACGGGAAGCCATTAGCTTTGCTTAAACTTTCAATAGTTTCATCAAATGATCCATCCTCAGGAAGTAAACACCTGTATAGAACCATGTGATGAATGTGATTTAACGCATTCTGGTCAGGGAGGTGAGCGTCGTACTACAGATAACATTTTAAAGCCCAAGATTTAAGATTGTGGAACCAATCCGAACTTTATTATTTAAATGACTTACGGCTACGATGTACTTAGGCGTGTCGAGAGGGAAACCTTCATGAATACTGCACCAGTACGTTGTTTTATTACTTGATGTTTCAAACGCTTCTAAACCACCAATCCACGTTTGAAATCTATCATAAAATTACGCTAATAATAATAACTAATTACTAATTGTTAATTATGATTTATAATAAAAACAAACAACATATTGTTGCATACTCAGACTCATTAAACTTTGTGCGTTTGTCAAGAAAGCTAACAGAACGAGTGCCTCGGTCAGCGATGGATGAATGCTTTACTAAGTCGTCTATGGGCCCAATAGCCCAGATAACCCGATTCGTTCCTTTCTTCATATCAAAAAAAAATTTAAATTCATGTACCAAAGTCTTTTTTTCTGTTTTGATATCGGATTTCTTTACTGATATTGGATAATCCTCATCCTTATCACAAGTGTTCACAAGTCTGGAGAATTTTAAATAAGTCGTGGTTTCGTTTTCCTTTGCTTCGATGAGGGTCCAGTCTTGGTGAGAATCGATTTTTGGCATTTCATTTGCGGATGCAAATCGGTCCTGTGTACGTTAATAAAAGCTAATGTCTGTTGTATATGAACTCTATTACTCTCTTTGTTAAAACTACGAAAATTGATTTTTCTGAAAATGAAATGATTCTTGGGATATTTTTCTTACCGAGGAATACGGCGTTCCATCTGGAGCGACTCCAGCAATAAAGATATCGGATCCAGCCATTCCACCATTCGGGGAAATTCCAAATCCAACATAGCCCACAGTTTGAGCCCACAATTCGAAAGTTATGAGAGATTTATCCTCTCCCAGCTCCCAAGATAAAACGATTTTTCTTGAATTATCTAAAACTTCTGTGATTTTAGTTTTGGAAAGAGAGTTATGTTCTCCAATTAGACCAATAAACTTTGCTGTGCCGTATTTTCGCAACCAAATTAAACTTACTTGATAGTAAATTGAAGTTACAAGGGACATTATATTAACTGGTTTTAATATTTGGTTACTACTTGTTGTGTGTTAAAGTGTATTAGTCAAATTATAACGAGTTTGAATTGGACAGTTAGGGATGAATCAAATGATATTGAAGTAAGTGCCGTATTGAAACAATTAACAATGTCCATAAAAGTATAATGAAACTGAATGAATGGTGACTCGGGTCTTTTTCGAGTGATTTAAAGTAGCAGTACCATTATTAACTGTATGACCAATATCATCATATGACATTGTTCAATGACTCATATTTTGGTTTGGTGATCGTGATTGCAAATAGCATTGTACACCATTCATTTATATTTCGATGAAGAATTAAACTCAAATTTTTATTTATAGAAAAGATTTAGAACTTCCTTTTAAGTGAATTGTTTTGACGCTATTAAACAAAAGTCTCCGAGTCTTGAAATACACAGGATTATTTTCAAACTTAAAATAAATCTAACAGTCAGTATGTTCATTTATACAACCTGATGTTACTCGTGTTGACTTTGTGAGATCCACTTTGTGAAATATGAAACAGATCCTTGCCCACATCTGGCTAACAATGGAATGTTAATGTTTGCCTTCATCGGTTGGGATCAATTAAAAATGAACGACATTCTAACTGAATGCTTCAAGAAGAGTCAATAAATAGTTTCTAAATTAATAGGTAAGTGTACTTCCTGAGTTATAGGCTACGATAATCTAGCACATTTGAATGGATGATTCTGTAAGCTAACCATATATACCATTGTTTACTTGATCCACGAACTATAGACATTATTAATGTCACTCCAACATCAATATATCATCATTTTACTCTGGTCTCTTTAGAGTTCTGCTTGAGACATGAACTTATGTGGTATGTAATTTGTGGGGTAAACTCGCTCCCCATTAAAATGACAGTAAATCCAGCAGCGGTTGCCTTAGGCTGATTGCAGTCGACATGGACTTTTGTATCATCACTCACGTGTGCTCACAGGGCCGGACAACTAGTGTGTGTTCCAGCAACCTTGCTTATTTTCGTTTCCTCGTGCTACTATAGTGGACTACACAGCATTGCTTTGACACGACACGGCACTGGTAATGCCTTTCTCCCTTATGATTCCACAAACAACCCTTCACGAGTAAGTCTCAGTCTCTATTTGCATGTGTTCCTAGTGTCAACAAAGTACTAACCAATTTGACTGCAAACAAATAAAAATTAATATTCTGTTTAAATTTAAAAAACGATTTCCCCATGGCACTACCGGTTTGCAGTGGCAATAAATCAAGTGCAAGTAATACCATAAATGTTCTATCGTCAGCAAAAAACGAGATTCGTAATTTCACTTGGAAAATTGACCACTTCAAACAGTACATAAAAATATCGATACACAACAAGTCTAAAGATATTGCGACATTTCCGTTTCAAATTGTAAGTCGTATATATCTATAATCAATAATTCATAAAATTAATAAAATAAACAGCGATTACCACGAGTAAATTGTTTTTAATTTCAGGGAGGAAAGTTTGGTCACGATTTGTCTTTTGCGTGGAAAGTTCAATGGAGCTCATCTGACGCTTTGGAACAAAATGGTTGTATCACTCCAAAACCAATAGGAATATTTCTGATTGCTGTAAAACCCGTTATCCCCGCCAATAATACCGAATCAGACATATGGGATAATTTGTTTGTCGATTTCTCTGTGGAGGTACTCCTGAAAAATAGACAAGTTCTGCCCCTTAAAGGTAAGCGTGATATTTTGACGTTTAAATGAACTTTGTTTGGAACTCGTGTTTTTTAATTTGATATATAAATACATTACTAAAAAATTTAAACATTAGCTGGACCTATCACGAACTTCAGTAAAAGTCGAAGTTGGGGTTTCTCGGAAATGTTTTTATCAACGAATGTACATTCCTACATCGCTTCTGACGGATCTATTACATTCAACCTGAAGACTATATTTTTATTCGATGTGGACTGCCTGCCTGTGTTTACAGATGATCAGGGTAATATCAGCGAATGTGCGAATCATTGCTGTTTAGAAAATAAATTTTCCAGGACACTTTTAGAAAATGTCGCATCCTTATTGGGAGACCAAGAGACTTCTGACGTGACAATTTCTGTCATCAGCCATAATGGCCTGGAAATTGGCAAATTCTATTGCCATTCTGCGATTCTTTCAGGTAGCTGGCCAGCATTCGATATCTGTACTTCTTTGCATGTTTCAAAGATTTTAGTTTTATTTCCACGCCGTTTGTTTAATTCTTTAACTAGCACGAAGCTCTGTTTTCCGAGCAATGCTCAGCAACAAAGAGATGATAGAAAGGAAGGATGGTGTCGTGAAGATGGACGACGCTTCTGTAGAAGGCGTTGAGCAATTCCTTACATTTTTGTACACTGAACGAA
>Ga0194135_10001354_pt1 | contig 14558 bp, 16 predicted proteins | sample LitLau_LLRF_2013_FD_134024 | JGI IMG/M metagenome (GOLD analysis project Ga0194135, IMG submission 134024) | Freshwater sediment microbial communities in response to fracking from North America - Little Laurel Run_MetaG_LLRF_2013 (version 2) | ecosystem: Environmental > Aquatic > Freshwater >...
TCTTCTTCAGTCTGCAGAGGTAGCCGAAAATCTTCCCCTTCGAGACATTGGCTCATTGACTGCTGCTGCGGTGGAATGATGTTAGGTGGTTCAATGAGAAGATCTGGGCGTGAAGGTTGTGTCCTTAGTGGAGAAAGTGGAGATTCCTCTTCCACATCGGCTTCTTGTGCATGTTTGGGTGATGTAGCCATGCGAGCACGCTTATTTCCCGACTTGTGAATGGAAACAGAAGGACGCTTACCGATAGCGCTACTGGTCGAGGGCTGTTTGGTATCAGTACCAAGTGTTTTTTGAGGCATACTTGCACCTTGACATTGGTCTGTCTCTCCATCGCTAACAGAAGGTGAAGCATCGGAATCGGACAATTCTTCGGGAAGGTCAATTTTCAGCCAATCATCTTGTGGCAACTCGTAGTCATCGTCAACTGTTGGTTTGAAAAACATATTACAACATCAGCTATTCATTTCAAGTGAGTAATTTTTAAAATTCAAAGCATCTGAATAGTCTTACAGTCTAAATGGTCAGACCATTTTCCGTTTTCAAAAAAGTCAAAAAAGGTGAACAGCTGCTCATTATCCACAACGTGTTTTCCTTCGTGAATACAGACCGGTTGGGTGTGATAATGGTCCATCCATTGCCTGAAATATCATTATATCCAATGTTGCGTTACTATATGACGATAGCATTGGAACTGTACTGAATCACACAAATATAGTCTTACTTATCACACAGATTAGTGGCTGCGGCAAAATTGACTCCCGTGTTTAATCCCCAGTGGAGACATCCATATCCCGTCCAAACCACATCGGAAGGTTCTTGCTTGACGGAATAAACTCTAAATCCTTCGCGGATTAGCCAAGACGGATCAGGAAATAAATCCTTGTGTTGCAGAAAGTTTTCACATGACAAGTCGTATTCACATCCAGCAGCTCTTAGACGAGCCTTGAGAAGTTTTTCAAGACGTACGGTATCTTTTGCAGATAACGCAAACCATACTTTGCAACAACCGCCCAACAGGATATTAATGGATTTGAAATTTCTGTCTGTCAAAATCAAAAACGATTGTAATAATAACCCACATTTGTAAATTTCAATGGGTAAAAATAAATGAAAGGGATAATTAATCTATTTACCTTCCCTGTGTATACAGAACGTGCTGCAAAAACAACAACAATCATAATACTGGTAAGAATTTCGTACTGAGAATCATAGAATTAGTCAAATAAAGAGAATGATCTAACCTGTAACGTGTCCCAATGTAATACCACCACGTAGTGACACCCTCTACTTCGTTGGATCCGTACACGTTACCAAACGCGTCGCAGCCAATGTATTTTAAATTGAAACCATTTCTCCAACCAGCAATTAAGTGGTTTTCTTCAGAAAAACAATAATACGCTTCCTTTTTCTTCCATAGAGCCTTAACTATTGGCATTTTATAATCAAACCTGTTGCAATTAAGAAATAAAACTTGTCAGGGCATTTGACGCATTACTACAATTCAGACGCGACAAATAAGTTTAGTATAATGAATTAATTAAGAAATTGGTACTTACTGAGTACGCTTGTCTTCATTAAGGAACTTTTGTAAATTTTGTAAATTTTGTAACTTTATCTTGGTATCTTTGTTAGGATCTAAATGGTTAATACGAGCAATTTCTGGTGTAAGCATTTCTGTTACTTGTTTCTGGAATGGCAAGGGATTCATCTCACTTGGGTTGCGCAAAGACGGTTTGTATTTCTCCCAAACTGTTTTTGAAGGACGGCTGACGGCAATTCCACATTTTTCGGTAGTTTTTTCGAACAGGTGCACGTACTTGCCAGGATTTTTGAAACATTCTTCTGACATTTTGGCCGGAAGCACCTGTTGAACTTTGACACCCAAGTACTCGTTCTCTATGGTTTTGGGCTCATGTTCCTGTAGATAAGGAAAATGGTGGGCTTAAGACTACAATTTTAGTGGAAATTTGCAATGGAATGTGATGTAAAGACTGTTAAACTTACCGACACTCTTTCAGTTTGGTCTCTTTCTTGAGTAACTTCAACAGCAACTTCCAGTGCGCTAGCCAAGGGTCGATCTGCACATTGGATCACAGGATTGTAATAGCCATTGGTTGTCGCTAAACCTCCAGTTGCAACGTCTTTTCCAAAGTTCCCAAACATTTCCACACGGCCATTAAAGCTAGTCCCCCAAACAGCCAGATTTATTTTTAACGCATCTGCGATCAGATTGAAGAATGTTTTCTTGTCATGATACAGTTTGTGTTTTGAAACAGCTTCCAAAACGTCTTTGGCAACGTTAGCGTCTACATCTGACTTGACATATTGATGAACCTTCTTGGTCAACTCTTTCACCCTTAATAGGTCACCAAACACGCTAATGGATATAGCTTCCATAATAGTAAAATGTTTTTTTCCCATGGGATGGCGATCGCGTAAAACCTTGTAGTACTTTAGGTAAGGTTTTCGAATAATCACATTTAGCACTGATGGTGAATAATGCGCTTTCAAATCCTCATATAGTATTGGGGGGTTAGGAAGTTCCCTCGAAAAGGTATTATTCTGGTTAACGTCCTTTCTGCTCACTCGTTTAATACTACCTCCGCTCCTTGTGATTTTTACTGCACCAACATCACATGCTTTAGCTGACACTGAAGCCATGATGGCTGTATTTGTAAAAAATTTTAATTAAAAGTTAAAAAGGCCACTGGTTTGGTGGTTGGGAAAAAGGCCACTGATCAACAGTTTGTTATTATTCTTGCTGAGCTGTTACGTTCCCTTTATTGCAAAGCATTGTTTGTATTTTGTACATAAGAATTTCATCCTTATGAAAGGAATAAGACCGTCAAAGTACTTAATGTTTGCTTCAGTCCTATACTGAATCGACCGTCATTCCTACGGACCAGCCAAAATAAACACCACACCAAAGGCAGTTCAAGTCTACACTTTTATTTTCTTTGACGGTGAAGGAACTGCTGGAACTAAAGATCTTGACCCAGATGATCCACCTTTGCTGCTACCTCGATGAATTACTGTTGCTGGGTTTCCTCCCATTGTTTCACAACACCTTGATTGATTACACAACATTAACTTTTCTCTCACATTCAACCAACAATCAATAATACGAGCAACAAAAGTTCAATAACATGAAAGCTTAAGAAGAATTATATCCCCAACACACATCCATCCTCTTTCCCGTTAAAACTTTCAAAAGCTGGCTTTTGATAACACAAATAAATGAACACGGGAAGAGTGATAGGAATAACTAGCTCTAATCCAAATTTGATCTGACAAAGCAAAAGCTCAAATATCCCTTTTCCTTTCGTATGCAAATCCTTTAAAAGGATTTGACTAATAGCCAAAAATGATTTTATGGCTTTATTTGCGTAATGACAAGGGGAACCGTAGGATCGTCCGGATTGGAAAAATTCTTATCTACAAAAAGTGCTTTTATGCATTTGGGTATGTGGCAGGTGCAAGCGTGTGCGTAAGATAAGATTTTTGAGTAGGCAAAAACGTTAATGAAACACTTACGATAAGTTTACATTTATTATGACGTTGGAAAACAAACGTTTGCAGCTCCGAGTAATTCAGTTTTGTATATTTTTATTGTTTCACCGTTTAGAACTATAAGAGAGCATCATGTATCGTACTAGAGAGAGCTAGAATTAACTTTTTATTACAAAAGTATTCACTTTAAGCTGATTTCATGCATCAGAGTGGATGTGGTGTAGTTGGCCATGGACCTTACGGAAGAGTCCCTACAGCTACTCCAGGTTGGCGAGTTGGTGCTCCACCATGTCGGTGATGATAACGTTGACCTCCGTGGGCATGGGCCAGAACGGTGAGACCTGGAAGAGAAGAGAAGCGAGGAGGTCCAACTTTTGGAGGTTGGGGTTTCCAGGATCTTCTCAAATTCCCCTACCACCTCTGCCCAAAGGGGGTTGATGAGGATGATCAGGAAAGACACCACCAACCCTGCCAGGAATAATTTTGTTTCTCTTCCTTCTTGCCCCTCTTTGAATATCTGCTTCATCAAGCAAAGAGCCACGTCTGAGTTTCAAAACTTTTAATTTCTTGGGCAAAGCGAGATTCGCATATTCCTTAGCTTTGATTCGGGAGTAGTATTGCCAAAAGATATTATTATAACGCATCCAATGCAGCTTCCAGAAACCACCTTAGCAAACAACAAGTTTTCAAACCCATCTTTTTTGAGAAAATCAAACCTTTAAGAATAAAACGCGCACCAATATTAGTCCTGTTCAGTAAACAACTAGCGCAATGAAGGCAACTTCGTAACCAAAGTCCAGGTAGAATAATCCCAAGCCTTTATCCGGATTCTTCCACTTGGAGACCTCTCTATATTTCCTTCATCGCTTATTGAAGTCTCGGGCAGCCTTCTTTTGCAAATTATGTAGATGCTTTCCCTTCACACGCTAACAAGGCTGAAAATGTCATATAAAATTACTTCATAAATTGTCTTGGTCCAATCCAAATACGCAAAGCAACAAAAAGCCTTTTAACAACATGCATCATGCACCTAACCTTGTGCAAAATACCATTCAAAGCCACGCCGCATGTAATACATTTTCTTCAAGTTTTTACGAGCAAGGTTAGCTGCTGGCCTATCTATAGTGGCAATATATTAAAGTCAATGAATTAAGAAGTCTTCAACTAACATGTAACTCTTGTCCATAGTTTCAACAACATTTTTATAAGTATTAAAATACCCCTAAAAACCTTATCACATTCACCAAATATAACGATACACAAAATGTCAAGTGTTTTGACAGCAATTATGCTGTTAAATACAAATTTGGTATTCGCTTGTGTTTGAGCGCACCCTTCGCCTGCATTCATTTTGAAAAGTTATTTTTTGATTGCGGTTGCTGGTGTAAATTGAAATGCTCAACAAACTGACCAATTGATTGCTGTGAATTGTGACCAACTACGAGTAACATGAATTTATTCAGTTCATTTTCCTCTGCACTTCATAATTTAAATGAAATTCATAGAAAGGTTTGAATAAACGAAACACAACGGAGAGCTAACTAACTAAAATATTCATAGTTGATCAGCGAGAGTGAAGGAGCTTGATCAACATGGCATTTCTGTAGGAGACGAGTTTGAGGGCATACTGGCAGGGAGCAGGCATAGCGCAGGTTTCAGACCAGTTGAAGTACATGTGGCACATTTTGTAAGTGATGAGCTGGAGCTTGTCCGCATCGAATCCATTTTCATCCCGAAGGACGTTGTAGTCAGTTGGGCTGACGTTTCCTGGTTCCGCAGGGCACGTGCTCAGGTAAAAGTCGTACCTGTTATTACATCAAAGAAAACAAAGAAATTTAGTCAAGTATCAACCACTGAAAACTTAAAACGTAACGAAACGGGCAAAATGACAATAATGGATGGAAACAACTTACTGAACAGGAAGGGTGACAACTTCATCAACAACTGTTCCAGGAGGAGGGTTTTGAAGGTTCATCTTCATCTTGCCCCGAGTGTTGATTCGTCTGGAAACGACAATGTAGGTCAGTCCCGGCGCATTTCGTTCTGCCTTTGTGTATAAACCTTTAAGTCCTTCCTGGAAATATTCATTGATGATTAGTGAGCAACCAATCACCTATTTCAGTGTTCTTAAATAAACTAATTAACTTGATTGACTTACCGAAATTTTTATCGATTCAAGAACGAAAACCTCTCTGAGTTGTCCTTCCCCTACACCGGCTCGATACATGATAATTCTATCTGGGAGTTCGCCATTTTCCTCTTGGTAGTTTTGGCAGCATTCTGAAATTAAATAAATCATAATTAAAATGACTTCGTAAATCTTTCATGCTTTAAATAATCAAAAGGAAAATTTTAAAGAATGACTTACTAATCATGTCAAGTTGGATGTTTTGGCTCATGTCGTCGTTTTGGTTATAATAGGAGGTTGTGCTGAAGTATCTGGCGAAGTTGGGGGAGATCGTGGCAACCATCGCTCCAACGTCTTGCTCATTGCTTCCCTCGGGGCCGTGGTAAACGTCAAAGCCGACGAACATTGTATTTTTCAGTGGAAATTGTTTCAGTGTCTCTCCACTCAGCTTGGCATTCATCTGAACCACGACTTTGGTAGCAATGGACATGAGACCTTTGCTTGTGACATTCTTGGCCAGGAAACACTGACTCAGCACTGAAAATGTCACACAAATACTTAATTAGTACAATACTGAAAATATCAAAAGCATAAATATATCTCATTCCAATCAAATAATGTTTTTTAAAGTAATGTACAAACCTCCGAGTTCACTAGCGAGACGCTTTTTCACAGCATTGTAGAGGTCCGCCTTGTTGTTTGGAAGAATGATGAAGATTATTTGTAAGCCAGGGATTTTTAAGACCCCGTCAATTGCGTTAAGGTAGCTTTGAATTCTCCCATCTTGCACCTTGGAGCTGCAACGAAAGAAATAAAAAGTGATGCATGACAAAGTCAACGATCAAACAACAATAAAAATTGCATTTCATTCGAATAGCTACTGATATTATTTTTTAAACGAATGTACTTACATTTGTTTTGGATGGGCGACATTCATGCTAAGAGGACCAGCGACCTTGGCCATTGTTTGCACAAGATTATCCACTCCTTGCACACCTCGAGTAGGAACCACGACGCCCCATGTCGTCAATGCCACGGCAGAAAGCATTTGCTGTGCTGCAAGAAAACAAGCAGGATTTCATAACACTCACTTCTCTCACGAGCGAATTAACAGAAAATAGCATTACAAATATGTCACGTACATCTGAAAGCCAGGTTACTGTCAAAGTGCATGCCCCAGCTATTCAACTCTTTTTGAATCTGAAACCATCCAAACAAAATATAACATGAGTAGTCACTTTTAACCTTCAAAAACTCAATTCAGCAATAAATATATAAAAAAGGACAACGAACATACCGTTTCATTTTGGAGCATCTTTTGTTTGTGGCGTCGGGTGGAAGTCACGAAACCTGCAATACACGCATACAAAAATACTAGCATTAAAGTTGTTGAGAGACACAATTTTAACGTAGACAATAATAATAATAATGTTTTCAAAATATTATACAATGGGAACTAACCAGGCCGAAGAGTTGGGCGCTGTGCAGGTAGTTGGATGGCAGCAGTGGGATCGAAAAAGTTTTTTCCCATTGGCTCCATGTTCAAGGCACGCATGCATATCCGAAAAAGAAAGTTATAGATTGAGACGTAGGCTGAACTTCCAGTGTCAACCTGCCCCAGACCCTTGATTTTGATGTCATATTGAGTGCCTTCCTTTGACTCCACGTTGAGAATAACTGCGTCGTTGGGGTCGAGGTTCTCTGTAACGTCTTTTGGGGTGTAGAGCGTAGTCCCATCAAAGACGTAGGTAAAATCCATGTCCTTTGCAACCTTCCTGAACAGTTCCCGTCTTAAGAAACTCTTGTACACCTCTGGAGTATAGTCCACGCGGTATTTGTACAGCGCCCATGTTGGTGCAGTCCTCGCCTCGTAGTAGTTGGCCTTGAAAGGGATGACGGTCCCCCATTTTCCAATATTGTCCTTCCCCTTTGGCGGAATATGCACATTGAAACTGTCGTGCTGAGCACCACCTCGCCTATCTGCAGCGTCCTCTCGAGTTCCTCGCTTCGCCCCTCGAATTCCGGATTGCTCTTGTGCTGTAGCTCCAATTGAACTGCCAGGTGGGGATGAGGAGCTTGGTGGTAAGTGCTTTACTAAAAGCGTGTCTATACGCTGGGCAACATCAACTGCACTGCTGCTGGTTTCACAGGATGTGCTGGGAATGCTTGACCCTCGCTCTGGACTTCTAGACCGTGTTGGAGATCGCCGTCCAGTTGGAGTGATATTCAGCCTTGATGGGGATCGAGCACGAGCGCGTCTTCGGCCACGACCCAACGGGCGTAGTGTCTCATCCATCTTTTCAGAAGGTTGATTATGCTATTCAACACCTGAAACTCCAAATATAATAATAGACTCCACATTAAGTTTTATGAAAAATGAGGTAAAAGAAAAGAGTTAAAACGAGTAAAAAGGTAACCTTACCACTTTGAATTTTTTCTGTTGCTGATTGTTTGCCTTTGCTTTGTTGGAACTCCCCAAAGGACTTCAGTTACAGAAACCTAAAGAAAACAGACAAAAAGTCATTTTAAACAATAAGAGAAAACGGGAGCTTTGATATAGAAAGAGAAATTGGAAACTTTCAGATGCAAAGTTTCCATTGACTCTTGATATAATGAAATGTTTCCCGAAAGAAGCTTTTAAAACTCACCTGAAGTCTCACTCGACGGAAATTTATTTCCAGAGGAGAAAAGGGAGGGTAATGTTTTGGTCACTACCAAACTATCGAATGACTTTCCACTCGCAAACTCCTCCTTTTATACCCGTCTTGTCTCCTACCAAAATGCATTGCGCAAACGATATGAGTGCCTGTACCATGCAAAGGTATTGGTGCCAGGCACGACCAAGTACCTTAAACCCTTGTTGAAACAAAGAAAATGCATTTTAAATTCATTGTCCTATTGTCATAATCCTATTGTCGCATTGGGGCCTTTCGAATAATCTTTGTTACCTGTTAAACTTTGCACCATCCTGTCAACTAACATTCCTAATTGCAAAACGACTAACAACTGAGACAAAGAAGTTGGGGCTTTCACTCTTTCTGCATTAGTTGACCTTTGATATGATATAACCTTTTAACCTCTGCAGACAAAGGAAATAAAGAAGTTTGATATTATCCAGACATCCGGAGGCACTGTACAAAGCTATTGGTGCTTGTCACATGCAAATACCATAAGAAGCTATTGAAAACAAAGAAATTGTAATCTGTGGCCAATGTCCAATTTGGCTGCACAGGACAAAAGACGTACATTTGTACATTCATTCATCCTTCACGTGATCCTCAAATTGTCACATCTTTAACCTTCCTTCCAACAAGCGTGTTTATTCCCATAAGCCAAACTACAAATTGAAGGAAACATAAAATGACACGAGATAAGGAGAGCTTTAGTTGGATGGCCAAATTTCAAAGTTTAGTTTGAGTTGTTGTTGTGCTCAAGCAATGGCCATTCATATAGCACTAAAACCTTATGGCCTGATACAAGCAATGGAGTCCTATGGGTATTATTATGGGTTATTTTAGAGTATTAAGTGTTGTTCACTTGTTCATCATTAAAAACGATCAAAACGATAAAAAAGTAATGCTAGAAACATAATATGTGCAAAATTTTCAAATTGCTCGACATGCCATTTCGAGTCCTCATTCGTGATGGATATTGATCAGGTGCTAAATGTAGTAACCAATCTCAATCTCGAGCTGAGCTGCCGAATTAAAGGGCAGTGTCTCAAAGCTTAGTTCGTTTCCAGTTAAATAAACGAACGAATTATTCAAGAACTCGCCATAATCTTTTGAGTTGAAAGTGCTCATCATAACATCACCATCAGCATTTCCGAAAAGTCGCAATTTTATTCTCACACTCACAAATCAATGCATTTTATCAGTATCATCATCACAATATGATGTGCTTACACATTGATACAACTAATTGATTCACTGTTTTACATACTGATCTACTCTATTCAGGATTTGTTAAGAATTCAAAATAACCAGATCTTTGTATTAATTTTAATTTGCTCGGGTAATTCATCTTTCTGTTAGCATTACCCACAGGTAATCAATGAGCTGTGATGCAAACCAGCTAAACAGACAGCTTCGTTTCACCAATTCAGTAATATGTACTTATATCAGCAGATACAAAATCGCAAACAAACCTGTTGATGTCAACACATACATTATGTATTTGTAGTACAGAGGAGCCTATATCATGATTCATGAGCAAATCACTTTGTTCACGTTGCTCAATCCCTACTTTCATCCTTTTTACGAGTCTTTTCTTTCTCTACATAAATCGAATAAAGTCACGTCACGGGCAATGTGAGAAGCTTTACATAAGCCATGCATATAGTTTACGAATTTTGTTCCTGGGAATTACACTATGGAACTTCATAAAACAAAAACTTTTATTTTTTGATTGGACCACCTCAGAGGCTGCGAAAAGTGTACAACATTATTTCGTTTTGTTCCAGACTAAATTTGCAAATCTGATCTGCATTGCAGATGCACAGGTGCCAAAAATGCGGAAAAGGCTATCATGCAAAACAAATAGGAGAGCAACCTGTTGCTTGTGATGTATGCCGTATTGACATCAAGTCTTGAATTAACTCAGAAATCGGAGTCAAGAGTCAAAAATAGGAGTTGAACCTGAAAATGAACAAAGGCTCCTGATTTTGCAGTAACCAATAACATTCAATATTTCGTTTGCCTCTCTGCCTGCAAACATTTGTGCACTGCACCCTGACTAGAATGTTGCGTATTCCCATTATTCCCAATCGTATTCCTGGTAATTTGTTGTGTATACATCATGTCATGTTGACCAAAAAAGCAAAGGTTTCTGCTACTGCCTACACTTTTTAGATCCTATATGAAAGGTGCAACGGATCGTGAGTATTCAATTTATGCCTTTATGGAGATCATTTAACAAGTCTTTGTTCATCGTAGCTGTATACCCCTTGTTTTTTACTACAATTATTATTATCGTTTTTAATTCATCACGATTGTATACAACAACAATATGACTATGTCTGTTGCTCTGCATGCTACGCTAGAGCGATCTGGATAGGATGAGATGCAAGGTATATTTACATAGCAAAAGTTAGTAAGTAGAGAAAACCGGTTTCATAAACAAAAGAACAAGATCAGGAACCATGAGAACAAGATAATCACAAGCACAAGCTTATAAACGTAATAGGTATGCTTTACATACTGCGTATGTATGTAAATGTTTCTGAATTTCCTTCTGTTTTTGAATTTCAGACAGATTTAAATTGCCAGAAAAGAACAAACGCACAACCTGGGAAATACTAGCACATGTATTTTTGCAAATATAATTATTTGCGCACTTGGAAATTAATTAAAAAGCTTCATCATCATGTTTGTTGTGTTTAAGGATGATGCATCATCTATGCTTGGTAGATAGTTTTAACATTTGAGCGGACGGACGTAATGATTTTTTCCAAGATTTTTGCGAAAAAATGCACAAGTTTCTGAGGAAAGGAACGAAGGATGTAATCTTTCTGGTTGGTATTCTTGTTGCTATCCACCGATCAGAGAGACGCTTTGAGACTATTTCTTCATTTTTAGCTTGTTTTGCAATATAAATATACATACTTAAGACTGAAATAGAATGTTACGTTCTCAAATTGCCCCAACATTTGCCTTGCTCCTGTGGATAACCACGGGTCGCTGTCAATGCTACCCTTATGGTGGGTTTCCTCCATATTATGGTGAACCAACCAATGACGCTGTATATCTATCCGTACATCAAAAAAGGCAAGTATTCTGTTGAATTTTTCTTACCATGCTGTTGCATCTTCTTCAAATACTTAAAAGTATGGGGAGAGCTTCATAGCAGCGACAGAATTAATGTGTTCCTTCAACTTGCTAAACAAATCGTCCCAGCCCTTAATCGTTTTGCACTTGTTTTGGAAGCCAACCAGTTCCAACTCAAATGTGTGCCAGAATTCGCGAACTTGTTTTATATCTTCCAATGCCGTCACTCCTTGAGCAACAATGATTATGTCTCTGAGAATCTTTTCATTTCTCTGTAAATTCACATCCCAAACTTGTCCAAGCGTTAGGTAACTGAGACACCAGTTGAATCTCAAAGGTTTCATCAAGCTCTTTTAACGCCTTGGATTTCAACTCAATAATTAGACGAGCCGACGAGCAGGTTGGTCACGCGAAACTTGAGAATGAGAAATCCGACGGGGGTAATGATTGTTGAGAAAAAGAGCGCTGCAAGAGTGTTGGTGAAGGCATCTTGACTTTTCTTAGTGTGAGTGTATTCCCCTCCCCACTCGGAAGGCAAGTAGGCAAGCACAATTCGAGCTCCCCCAATTTTCTAAATAAAATGCAAGGATTGCGTTAAAATACAACTACATGCATGCTTCATTGATGGATTTGATATCAATCTTTGAGAATTTTTTGCCGCAATGATAACGAACGAGGAGGTAAGTGCACTTACAGCTAATACAATTTTCTTTGCCTGTTACTACCTTCTCCATCTCTCCATCATAGTTATCCTCGTCTTCATACTAAAATCCCACAGCAGAAGAAAGTATAAAACTATTTGGTTTTTGAAATAAATATTATGTAGTAGCTTTTGTTGATTTCAAATCACGTACCTCTTCGTCACCTGCTTCATTTTCAATATTGACTGGAGTCTGATTTGGAACCTGCGTCTGAGACGACGCGTATGTGCCTTGAGGTCGCACAATGACTTTAACTGTAAATGGGTAATAAAACTGTTAGAAAGGAACTTACTTAACTACTAGCTCACTTTTGTTGTACTTAGTATGCCTTAAAAATTCATCTAAATAGAAAGTGCTGTGAGATTATTTTAGAGAACTATCCTCATGTCATGTATCGCATTTTTGTAATGAATAATAATATGCAATCTTAAACTTGTTTCATTTTCTGATTGACGCTGGTCGACATGTACTTTACTTGCAGTTTTGTTACACTCAATCCCCAACAAAGTTATAATTAACGTTTCCAATCATAATTATTTTCAGCGTAGCGTCTCTTGACGCTTATTCTTTTGCGAAAAACGCTCAATATTATGTGCAAAAATATCCTTAAGAAAATACATATGATTATCACGTTACCCCTAACCTAAAAACCTTATTTCACTAAATATCCTTAGTATCCACATTCTGTATTCCTCTTGGGTACATTTTTATACACAAAAGAACGATACAAAGACTGAGACAAAAGAGACGAGCTCATAAAGATAAACATTGGTTGACAGAATATTAAGCCTTTGGGCATCTGCTTTTGTTTTGAACACATCTTGGCTCGGATTCGCTTTTCATGTGACGGTTATTTTGTAAAGTTATTTCTAAATTGTTATTAAGGGCTTTTCCTTATCAACTGCTCCTTTGACGGCTTACATCTTGTGTCTTGTTGGAGGACGAAACAAGTCAAGTTGGCGTTCAGTTTCAGTCGTCAATTAAATTAGCAAGATGGTAATAAGAGTGTTTGATTTAATCCATTTTGATTTTGAGCATTGTATGCCTGTGATTATTACTCTACTGGTGTAATACTAATTTGGTTTTGTGTTTGATTAAGTCTCGTAATGGCCAGGGATATCAAAGTGGGAAGAGCGTTTTTGGGGTGAAAGTGCTGAGGAGCTTATCGACATTTTTGTAAACAAACGCCGATCAGACACTTCCACAGATGACACTGACAATGAGTATGGGTTACTAGCTAAGGATCCTGATCCTGTTATTCCAATGCGTAAAAGCAGGCGTCGTCGGCAATCAAGGTCTCCTTCGGCTTTTTCTGTAGATAGTGAAAATCGTCCGCTGGGGCTGGTGGGGGAGGAGTCTGAGAGCGAAGGCGAGGATTTGTTTGGAGATGGGATGGAAAGAGATTGCAGGTGATTTTAAAACATTAATGATTGCACATGCACATGATGTTTCCAACAATAATTATAGATTGTGAATAATTATTATTGACTTTTATTTTTAAACAATAGGGCAATTCCCCATCAACATCGGTATGACCCGGACATGTTGGACGACTCTGCTATGAATCAAGACTCTCTCCAAACAAGAATGGAAGCTGAGCGTCTTATGCGCATGAGGGATACACAAGAAGGACGCAGGGCGGATGCGAAAGGGTCTTCTCTATGATGATGATGAAGATGACATGCTACCCACTTCTAGGAAACGCCGTTTCCCTCATCCTTAAGGGGAATCTTCTGCTGTCTCTGGTGACAAACCTGAAGAAACATTGAATTTCCTGAATTTGAATCAATGGACAAGTTGGAGGATACTCGTGGCATACCTGTGTCTGACTGGATAGCAATGCCAGGCACGAAAAACGAAATCATGAACAGATTCAAAAAATTCTCAACTCCTTTACTGATGCGACGGGAATTCATCTACAGAAGGAAAAGATTAGGAAAATGTGTGAAGAAAACAAAACCTCAATTGAAATGTGCTACCATCAACTTGCTACTGCTACTGGAGAGCAGATTCTTGCCTTCTTCCTTCCAGAAGCACCCTTCAAAATGCTAGAGATCCTGGAAGAGTCCTTCAGGTCCTTGGTGTTCAGCATGTTGAAGCACTATCGTCGTGTCTCTCAAGATATTCACGTGCGCATCATAAACCTGCCTTTGACAGAGCACATCAGGTCCCTTCGCCAACTCAACCTCAATCAAATGGTGAGGGTTACTGGAGTTATTACTTCATCTACTGGAGTTCTTCCTCAACTCGCCATTGCAATGTACGACTGCGTCCCTAGTGGCACAGTTTTTGGTCCATTTGTTCAAACAAACCTGGGGCGAGGAAACGAAGCCAAGCCATTGTGTTGAGTATCAACGTGGTGGTCCATTTGCACTAAACATGGAGAAAACTGTTTATCAGAACTATCAACGGTTGGTGATTTAAGAAAGCCCTGGGAAGGTTCAAGCTGAAAGA
>Ga0194135_10001355_pt1 | contig 14554 bp, 8 predicted proteins | sample LitLau_LLRF_2013_FD_134024 | JGI IMG/M metagenome (GOLD analysis project Ga0194135, IMG submission 134024) | Freshwater sediment microbial communities in response to fracking from North America - Little Laurel Run_MetaG_LLRF_2013 (version 2) | ecosystem: Environmental > Aquatic > Freshwater >...
CGCAACCAGCGTTCCGCGGGATCGCTGTCGACGTGGCTGAGCCAGACCATGGACAAGTCCAGGGTCGGGGTCTTGAACGGATAAGGCTCGACAAACAGCTGCCCCGAGGCGGCCATGGCCGCCGCCGCATAGTCCGGCAGGCTGGCGAGCATGTCGGTGCCCGCCAGCAGCGCCGGCAACGAGCTGTACTGCGGCACCGACAGCACCACCTGGCGGGTGCGGCCGATTTCCGCCAGCCACTCATCGGCGAAGCCGGCGACATTGGCGGTGTGCGACACCAGCACATGGGGCCGCGCGCAATATTCGTCGAGGGTCAGCGGCGTGTCGCTGGCATCGGCCCGCAGCACGCTGGGCTGGATGTGCCGCAGCAACTTGCGCTTGGCATTGGCCGGCAGGCCCCGGGTCTGGCTGATGCCGACGGTGATGTCGCCCGAGGCCAGCAGATCGGGAATCCGCCAGTAATCCACGTGCTGTACCACGACCACCACCTGCGGCGCTTCCTGGCGCAGGGCTCGCAGCAGGGGCGGCAGCAGGCCGAACTCGACGTCGTCGGACAGGCCGATGCGAAAGGTCATGGTGCTGCTGGCGGGATCGAAGTCGTGGGTCAGGCTCAGGGCCGAGGACAGCGCGTCGAGGGCCGGCGACAGGTGCTGGATGATCTGCTCGGCGCGCGCGGTGGGTTCCATGCGATGGCCGACGCGAATGAACAGCGGATCGTTGAACATCGCCCGCAGGCGGTTGAGCGCGGAGCTGATGGTGGGCTGGCCGAGAAACAGCTTTTCCGCCACCCGGGTGACGTTGCGTTCCAGCATCAACGCCTCGAACACCACCATCAGGTTGATGTCGGCCTTGCGCAGTTCATTGCGATTCATCGGTGCTCCCCCGGTCCCCAGACGGAGGTCAGTGTAGAAAGGCCCGGGGGCCGGCGTCCAGGCAAACACCCGAGGCCTGCGGCCGGTGCGTCAGTCGAAGGTGAAGTTGAACTGGGCGCTGCTGTTGGCTGCCCCCTCGGTGATCGGACCGGTACGGATGTATTGGGCACGGAAGCTGAAGCTGGCGCTATCGCTGCCCAACACGCGCTCCATGGGGTATTGAGTGCCATTGCAATGAATGCGCGGAATCTGCTCGTTGAACATGACGATGCCAACGCCCTTGGCGACGGACCGCCCCTGATCCTGAGCCGATTGAGTGAGCCCCAGGATTCCTGTCGGATCGCAGCGCGAGGCGGGTTCGGCGCTGAACGAAACCTTCGGCAGGCTGTTGAACGAGCAGTCGTTGACTTCAAGCCTGGCCGCGGCCGAGGGCGGCGAGGTCGAGCCCAGCGTGGGAAAGTCATGGGCCGAGGGACTGCCCAGACGCAGCGTGACGTTGCGGGTGACCACCTGGCACGTGGCGGTGAACTTGACGCCTTCGCCCCCCAGCAGTTCCTGTTCGCTGAGCAGCAGTTGTTTCGAACAGCGCTGTCTATTGTCGTATTGCGGCAGCTCCAGCAAGTGTTGCCCTACCGTCACCGCCCCCTTGTCCAGATCCAGCGCGTACAGCGCCATCTGGGCACCGCTCAAGCTGTTGACCACCAGCGTGCCCTTGGGCAACTCATCGGCGGGCCGGGTCAGGATCAGCGAATACACGTAGGCCGTGACTACCTTTTTCAATGCGCCACTTGAATGCTCCACGCTGTACTTTTCCAGTACCCGGGGATAGAAATTGCCCGTGAGGACATGAGGGTCCGAGCCGGACGGATAGGCCGTCACCTTGAGGCTGATGCCATCGATATTGGTCGGAATGATGCCGTCGGGAAATCTCACCCCCGGCAAATGCGCAGCGGCCACCAATTCATGCATCTCCAGGGATTCAGCCTCCTCGGTGGTGTATTCGATGATCGGGTTCACGTGACGCTGCTGCAATACGGACCCCACCGGCGTGCTGCGGGTCAATGGCGTGATCTCGACCCAGTCCCGGGCAGTGCCGCCATAGCTACTGAATACGCAATTTGTGGCCTGGCCCTCCGAAACGGCATACGCCGGCAGGCTTCCTAGCTGGCAAGACAGCATCAGGATGATCGCGCCAATCAACAGTCCGGGCCGCCGCCCATCGGTGAGAAGCCTGAGCCATGGGTCACTCATCGGTCATTGCCTCTTTTTCCATGCCGGCTCCTGGCGCGCTAAAGTGACCCAGGAGCCCGCCAATCGATAGTGGATAGGTTGCGGTGCCCGGCGTGCCAGGGACAGTCCCTGGCAGCCGGGCCGAGGTTTTACGGACGAGACTTACTCCGTCAGGCTGGCAAACCGCGTCAGGCTGTCGGGAACGCGGACCGACGAGTAGGTACCTTGGTTGATGCCGACCTGATCACCGGAGGTCTGGAAGTAGTGCCAGACGGTATCGACCTTGACGGTGGATTTCGAGCCTTGGATCTGCCCCTCGTTCACGCCCACCAGGCCACCCAGGGTGGCACGCCAGCCGCCACTGACCTTGCTACGGGATTCGGAGTTGACGATCCGCGACTGGTTGTCGCCGACCAGGCCACCCACCTTGCTGTGCCAGGTTCCATGGACGTCGCCCGTCGCCACTGCACGCTCGATGATGTGGTTGGTGTAGTTGGTGTTAGTACCCACCAGTCCCCCCACCGAGCTGTAGGTATCGCCAAATACCTTGCCATGGGCCTCAACCGAGATCAGGTCGCCATCGTTGTAGCCCACCAGGCCGCCAATATTACTGCTGGCATAGCCCTCCACCGCGCCAAGCGCTTTGGCATCGTAGATGAGCCCACCGGTGTTGCTGCCGACCAGGCCGCCAACGTTGGCCTTCAATCCGCCTTTGACCTGTCCCTTGGCCTCGATGTAACCGCGGATCGTGCTGTCATCGCTCTTTCCTACCAGCCCCCCCAGATTCATGCCAGCGCGGTCAATGACATTCCCGGAGGCCTGGACGTTGCTCAGCACGCTTTGGTTCTGCTGCGAGCCGACCAACCCGCCGGCCGCCTCAGTGCCCACCCCATAGACATTGCCGCTGGCACTGGAACCGCTGATGGTGCCAGACCGGTTGACCCCGACCAGGCCGCCAATATGGCTACCCAGCGAGCCATACACGCTCGCCGAAGAACTGGAGCCGGTAATGGTGCCGTTCTGGTTATTACCCACCAACCCGCCCAGATGCAGCCCCTTGTAGAGCGGGTTGTAAGTACCGACGGAGCCCTTGCTCGACGAATTGATAATCACCGCGCCATTGTTGACCCCCACCAGCCCACCGGCGGCGCCCATGATCTGTCTCTGCATATGGGTAGTGATATCGACATGACTGGAACTGCCGCTGATGATGCCGGCCTTGACAAGACCGAAGCGGTTTTCCCCGGCCACGCCGCCGATGGCCGCGGTATGGGCACCGCCGTACAGCGAACCCGATACCGAAGAGTCCTTGATCGAACCGCCGTAGTTGACCCCCACCAGGCCACCCAGCTTGTTGCGCTGGTTGCTCTCGGCGTTGACCTGCATATCACGGGCACTGACCCGAGCGATGCTGCCGCTGTTACGCCCCACCAGGCCGCCGATTTCACTGAAACCGTTCCTGCTGTTTTGCCCGTTGACGGTGATCGAGGCCAGCTTCAGATCGCTGATGGTGCCGGAGGACTGGCCGAACAATCCGGCGTACAGGCCCGAACTGTCGATGGTGAAGTCACTGATGGTATTGCCCAGACCATTGAGCGAGCCGGTGAACAGCTGATCGCCGCCAATGGAGTTGATGGTCCCTGATCCCTTGATCTGATTGCCCAGGACATAGTGGTCATCGAGCTTGTTGCCGATGGCCTGCAACTGCTGGCTGTTCTGGATCACTTTGTGCTGCTTGCCATTGGCGTCAAACCCGGCGTTCTCTCCAGACAAGGTCACCAGGCCCTGGTTGCCCACGACCAGTTGCTCGCCATGATTGACCCCCAGGCTGTTGTTGACGCCGGTGAGGCTCAGGTGATTGTCGAGCCGGACCGACTTGGCGGCGTTCAATTCCAGACGCGAATTGTCACCCGTGGCGTTGATCCGTTGATTGACCTTGACGTCCTTGGCGGAGGTCAGGGTCAGTTGGTTGCCGCTTTTCCACGCCACCGCAGCGTCCACCGCCACATCGCCATTGCGGCTGCGCAGATGAACGTTGGTTTTGTTCAGGTTCTGGGAGAGGGTGCTGTCGACCAGGGTCGGGCTGCCAGTCACGCCCGTCGCCCCCACCTTGACCTCGTTGGACTCGATGACCCAGGTGCCGGTGCGATCGTTCCTGGAGCGGGTATCGACCTCGGCATTGAGTTCGACTCGGGTGACCGCGCCCGATGTCTGTACCGTACCGCCGTCGCCGTAGGTGGCTTCGGCCTTGGCCGTCAATTTCCCCCCCACATTGACCACGCCACGCTCGCCGCCGTCCAGAACAATGCGCCCGCCCTTGTTGGACAGGGTATTGGCCTCGATCACGCCCTGGTTGTTGACCACCGCCTGAGTCAGCGCATTGGCGCTCTTGGCCAGCATCAGCACCTGACCGCCATCAGCCTTGAGCAACGACGTGTTCTGCGCCAACGCATCTGCGGCGGCAGCGTTAATCTGCAAGCTGATCAGATTGTCATTACCCAGACTCAGGGTGAAATCGTTACCAGCCGCCAGTGCCACGGCTCCTCCATTGGCAACGATTTCGCCATTGTTGCGCACCCGCGCGCCCAGCAGCGCCACGTAGCCGCCCTCGGCGGTAGTGATCTTGCCGTCGTTGATCACTTCCACCGCCGATTTTCCGGAGAACTGGTAGCGACCGTCAGCGAAATCCTCATCACTGATGCCACGGGTCGAGGCCACCAGGCCGCCCACGTTGACCTGCGCGCCCTGGCCGATCAGCACACCATTGGGGTTGATCAGAAACACCTGGCCGTTGGCGTTCAGCGCGCCCTGGATGTTGCTGGCCTTGAAGCCGGTCACCCGGTTCAGGGCGATGGAGTCGCGTCCCGGCTGGTTGAAGGTCACCGACTGATCGGCGGCGATGTTGAACTCGGTCCAGTTGGTGATCAGCTTGTCGGTCTTTTGATTGATCACCAGGTTGTTGCCATTGACATCGTAATTGGCACTGCCGGACACCAGCGTGCCACCTTCGGGCAACGCCATCGCCGGCGTCAGCCCACCCAGAGCGAGCAAGCCGGCGGCCATCATCAGCAACCCTTTGCGCCCACCACTGCGACCCCGGCGCCGCGCGCCCTCGCACGTCACGCTCCAGCGACCTTGGGCCTGGTTCCATACCAACGCATAAATCTTGTTCACAATGACTCCTTATTGACGTTCAAACGCTCTGCTGTTGTTCGCAGAACGGCACTACTTCCAAAGCACACGCAGGCCTTCAGAAAAACTGTGTTGCGCTGACCCAGATCCGTGGGGTGCGCTCGGGACCGTCCCCGGCCTTCTGGTTATCCAGGGACCAGGCACTGGTCAGGTTGAGTTGCCGCCGGTCGCCACTCCAGCGTGCCCCCAGCCCCGCCGCTTGCAGGCGCTGGGTATTGATTTCGCGGGTCCAGGGCAGGCGATTGACCTGCACATAGCCCTTGTCGGCGAACAGGCTGAGCTGCCAGCGCGGTGCCAGGGCGTAGCTCAGCTCCAGGCCGGCCTGCCAGCCCTGGTCGCCAATACCGGCGCTCAGGGGATAGGCGCGCACGCCGTAGGGGCCGCCCAGCCCCATCTTTTCCGAGCTGTCGAGGTTGGCCGAGGCCCACTGGGCATTGACTTGGGCATGGAGCTGGAAGCGGTTGCCCAGGCGCTGCAGCCGCGCGACCTGCAGGTTGGTCTTGGCGAAGCCGCCACCAGTGGCGGCGCTATAGCGATCCAGGCGCTGCTCGAAGGCGTCATCGAAGGTCAGGCGGCCGGAGCCGTAGGACAGGCTGAACTGGTTGTAGCCACCGCCGAAGAAGCGGTCCTGACGGCTGCCGCCCAGGCTCAGGGTCCACAACTCGATGTGCTTGCGCTTGCTCAGCTCGAACAAGTCGATGTCGTCGCGCAGTTGCTTGTTCTCGTACTGCAGTTGCGCACTCAGGTCGAAGGTCCGCCCCCGCAGGATCGGCTGGACGAGGAACAGGCTCTGGACACTGGCCTGGCCATTCATCTGCAGCTTCTTCAAACGCTTTCTGTTGAGCTCGTAGCTCATGTCCGAGTAGCCGGCGCCGACCCGGGTCGACCAGGGCCCCACGGGCAGCTGATAAGCGCTGCGCCAGTAGCGCTGGTCGCGGTCGCTGCCCAGCAGGCGCAGGTTGAGCTGGTCCCCCAGGCCCAGGGGGTTGTTGAGGTTGAAGCTGCCCCCCAGGCGGAACTCGCCGGTGTGGTAGCCGCCGAAGTTGTCGGCCTCCAGGCTGCCGCTGGCCCAGGGGCCGGGCTGCGCCTCCACCAACAGATCGCTGGTGCCGGGGGCCTGCCCCGCACGCAAGGTGCCCTTGGCCTGGACCCCGGGCAGGTCGTTGAGCAGCAGCAGACTGCGCTCCAGGTCTGCGCTGTTGACCGCCGCGCCACCGTCCAGGGCCGCCAGCGGCGCGCGGAGTACGCCGTCCCGGGCACGGGACTGGTTGCTCAGCTCGATCCGGCCGTAGCGGCCCTCCATGACCTCGATGCGCACCACTGCGCCATCGATTTCCTGGGCCGGCAAGAAAGCCCGGGCCAGCAGGTAACCCTGTTGCTGGTAATGGGCGGTGATGCGCTGCGCCGCGTCACGCAAACCACCCAGGTCGAGCTCCTGGCCGCGCAGATCGTCCAGCAGCAGCTGCAGCTCCTGATCGCTGAACACCTGATTGCCCTCGATGACGAATGCCTTGACCAGCAAGCGCAGGCCCGAAGTATCCGGGGCCGGTGTCGGCCGCTCGGCCTTGGGCACCTCCAACTGCACGTCATCGGTGGGCGGCGGCAGCGCCGGCTGGGTGGCTTCGATATCCCGTATGGCCTGCCCGGCACTGGGCACCTGGACCCGCATCTGCGCCTGCGCCAACGCGGGCAACAGCAGCGCCAGCAACATCCCCGGCCGCAGCGCCGACGGCACTCGCGCCCACTCCGGACCTGGCCCCTTGCCTTCAGCGGCCGGCTGGCCGGCTGGCGTACCACTACAGCTGTACTTGCACACTTCCACTCAGCGTCTCCCCGCTGTCTAAAACCACTTGGTATCGAATTTCTGCCGCGCCGCCGCTCAACACCGGCGCGGCGGACAAAGGCAGGCGCGCCGAACCGAACGGCTCGACGGTGATGCTCTGTACAGTCATGGGTTGGCGCGGATCGCCCACATCCACCCGAGCCAGGGACACGTAGTACGGCGTCGGATTGCTCACGCTGAGCGTCGCAGCGCCTCCCGCCTGCGTCGCCCCGGGCAGGCTCCAGCGCAACTGGCGCGCCGCGTCGTCGGCCCGACCCGGCAGGCCCTTGGGGCGATACAGCAGCTTCATCCGCAGGCGATAGCTCAGGCTCAGCTGGTTGCTGCTCAGAGGCCGCAGGGACGGCACTTCCAGAAAGTTGAGCCAGAACACCGACTCGCGATCGGCAGGTAGCGGCTCGCCGCTGTGACGCAGCGACAGGACGGCGCTCTGCTGCGGATCGAGTCGCGAAAGTGGCGGTGAAAGTACGAATGGCACGGCCAACCGGCTCGGATCGACCGAGGCATCGCCCTTGTCCAGCCAGGTCTGCAGCAGCAGCGGCGCCGTGCCGAGATTGCCGACCCGGATGCTCAAGGCCGCCAGCCCCTGGGGATAGATGAAGCGCGTGCCGACAATCGACAGGTCGGCCCAGGCGCCCTGGCTGAACAGCAGCAACGCCGCCCCCAGCAGGCACACGCCACGCAACACACGAGCAAGGCAGCCCCTCAAGATGCAGGCTCCGCGGTGATGGTGCTCTGCGGCGACAGGCCGTGACACGGCAAGTCGAGCAAGAGCGATTCGTTGCCCGGCTGCGCCGCGGGCGCCGGCAACACATAGTCGATCAGGCACTGCTCGGCGGGTGCGTCGCCCCACTGCACCCGGATGCGGCCCCGATCCTTCTCGCTGCGCAGCACCAGGCGACTGCCCTGCCCCACCGCTCCCAGCTCCTCGCCGCTGTCGGCGTCCAGGGCACTGGCGGCAAAGGGCAGCGGCGAGCCATCGGCCTGCCGGCTGTCGAGCAGAAACGCCCGGGCCTTGCGGGTCGGGTAGGACAGCCTGACCACGGCCCCAGCCCTGGGCGCGACGTTGCGTGAACTGACCTGCAGCTCGACATCCTCATCCATGCCGCTGGGGTCCAGGTCCACGGTATTGAGCTGATAGGGCGTCAGGCTCGGCAGCACCGCATAACCCTGCCCGTCCACCTGCGCACCGGCATAGCCGACACTGGCGCCGCGGGCATGGGGGGCATGCACCAGGGCAGCGGTTTCACTCAGGGTCTGGGACAGGGTCAGGCCCCCGGAATGCAGAAGCATGCCGCCGGAGGCACCCAGGGACTGGGACCGGTAGTCACGGCCCTGGGACAGGCTCGAACTCAGGGACACCTGCGGCAGGTAGTAGCTCAGGTTGGCGTTGGTCGAGGTTTCCCGCGGCTGGGCGTCATGGGACACCGACACGCCATAGGAGGCGGACTCACGCTCGCCCAGCGAGCCGGAAATGCCGCTGGAGTAGTGGGAACCGGAATTCTGGTCGTGGCTAATGAAGGCGTTGGCCAGGGTGGAGCGCCCGGCGACGCCCCCCAGGGGCAGCGACAGGCTGAGGCTCCACAGGGTGTTCTCGCTGCGGGTGCGACGCCCCGAAAACTGGCTGGAACCCTGGGTCCGCTGAACGCTGAAGGCATAGCTGAGGCCGCGCCACTGGTGGTTGTAGCCCATGGAGTAGTTGCGCGCCTGACCGCGGCTATTCCAGTAGTTGAGGGAGGAGCCATTGAGGTAAAAGTCACCGCCGATACCGTCTACCCGCTGGTTGATCGTCACATCCAGGCGATCGCGGACCCGGGCGAAGTCTTCGAACCGCGCGCCTCGGTTGACGAAATCCTCCAGATCGATGGCATCCCTCAGGCTCAGGTAGCCCCGGGTGGAATAGCGATAAGCCAGCAACGAGAACTGGGTGCCGCTGTCATGCAGGTTCTTGCTGTAGGACAGACGCAGGCTGGAGCCCTGCAGGTTGCCGTTGCGCGGCACCTCGGTGCGGGACTGGGTCAGGTCGAGGCCGAAACCGCCGAGCTCGGTGTTCAGCGCCGCGCCGATCAGGCCGGCCATGTAGCTGCCGGTGAACGAGGCGCCGGCATAACCGGTGACCTGGTTGTCCAGCCCGCGTTGCAGGGTGCCCTGGGCCACATATTGGTGCTGACCACGCCCGCCGGCCCTGATCACCTGCCCGCCGGTCAGGCTGTAGCGGGTGCTCCCCGGTCGCAGGTGACGGGCCATGGTGGCAAAGGGCACGGTAAAGCGCTGGGTGCGACCATCGGCCTCGGTCAGCGTCACTTCCAGGTCGCCGCCAAAGCTCGCGGCCTGCAGGTCGGCAATCTCGAAGGGGCCCGGGGCGACGGTGGTTTCGTACACCAGGTAACCCCGCTGACGCACCGTGACCTTGGCGTTGGTATTGGCCGTACCGCGCACCACCGGAGCGAAATAGCGCTGGGCGGCGGGCAGCATGCGTTCATCGCTGAACAGCTTGACCCCGCGAAACGACACCGAATCGAACAGCTCGGAGTCGGTCACGCTCTCCCCCACCAGCAATTGCGAACGCCAGTCGGTCAGGTCGGTCTGGCCGTAGATATAGCCCCGTTGATAATCGCTGCCGCTGTCCGGCGACCAGGAGAAGGTGCCGCTGTGACGCAGGCGCAGGTTTCCCAGGTTCAGGCCCATGTTCAATCCGGCATAGCCGCTAGTGCTGCGCTGGCCACGGCTCTGGGTGCTGAACAGGTTGGTGCTGTAGTTGAGCCGGGCCGCATTGATGCCCGAGTCCCAGCTGGCCGGATCGACGTAGCTGGCTGCGACTTCGGGCAGCACGAACAGCTGTGGCACCGAGAGTTCCAGTTGCTGTTCGGCCATGTTGACCTGGGTGATGACGTGGGGGATGTAACTGGCGAGGTCCCCGCAGAACTCACCGTCGCCCTGCAGCGGATGACTGGCAGGCGCCAGCGCGGCGTCGACCTTGTTCAGGTCGATGCCCAGTTGCTTGAGCAACTCGCGGTTGTAGCAGGGCTGGCTGCCCTGGGGGTCATCGCTTTCGCGCAGTTCGATCTCGATCAAGCCGCGCCAGGCGCCACTGACTCGCACATCCAGCAGGTACTTGCCCGGCGCCACATACCCCGCACGCTCGAAGCGCTGGGTGTCGATGAGGGCTCCTGGCGCCTTGAACAGCATCTGGGTATCGAAGAACACCGGGGTGTTCTGAGACGCGTCGCCGGACACCTCCGATCGCACGGCTTGATCAGCGCTCGTCGGCTGGGCAGCCACCGGAGCCGCCAGCCCCAACAGCCCCGCCAGCACCGAGAGTGCTCGCAAGAACAGGGCGGGAACATCGCCAGGACAGACTCGTGCGAGCACAGGAAAACCCAGCCAGAAGGGCTGCACACTGAACATAATCGATACCAATGCACTCAGCGTTTAATGACCAGGGCCAAGAGCGGAGTTGAATTAACAGGGCAACTAGAGAAGGTTCTTTTCCAGCGGCACCCGGCCGCCGAAGTCATTGACCACTTCAAAGCGCACAGCCGCATTGCGTGGCGCTCGTTCGGCGTTTGCCGGCCAGGCAAAGGACTCACGGGCAAAGGGCGCGACCATCCCAGCTCCCAGGTCAACGGTACGTCCCTGCGCTTGCACCTCGACCTTGCTGAAGGACAGGTAATAAGGGGTTGGATTGGACACCTGGACGACCGGACCTGCGACCTTGCCAGGGGCAACTCCCGCGGGCTCAAACTTCCAACTGAGTCTTTCCACCGCCGAGTTGACATTGACCTTCAAGTCCGCAGGGCGAAAGAACAACTTGATCCGGTGACGGAAGGTAAAGGCCAATCGGTTTTCATCCTGTTTCTGTTGTGGCGGAACTTCCAGAATGTTCAGCCAGTACAGTGACTCACGATCCGCGGGCAAGGGTTCTTTCGAATAACCAATACGCAGTACCGCCGCGGCATTGGGTTCCAGGCGACTGAGTGCCGGAGTAAGTTGGAAGGGCACTTTCATTTCTTCAGGTGCCTTACTGGCATCGCCATCATCAATCCAGGCCTGGACCAATATCGGCATACTGCCTGGGTTATTCATTCTCAGTGTCACATCACGGGCACTCGCCGGATAAACCACACGGGTGCCATGAATGACTATTTCCGCATTGACTGCCGATGAAAACAGACCCAGAAAGATGGCGCCGATAACGAAGGTTTTAAACACATGCGCTTTCGGCGCCATGAGCAACTCCTTATGTAACTGACAGACGTCAGTTGTACGTCACATCGAAGTTGATATTGGAGTCGGCACGACCTTCGACGATCGTGTCGCTGACCGCCACATAGGAGGCCTTGAACTTCAGCACCGCCTTGTTGCCCACGACTTCGGCAAACTGCTGGTTGTTGTTTTCCGACAGGTCGATTTTCCCCGGGGTGGCGCCGTTGTTGTGAATCTGGATCTGCACGCCCGATGCCGAACCGGAACCGCTGTCGATCAGACGCAGGTTGCCGGTGGCGTTATCGATGAAGCCGTCCTTGTGGAAGCTGACGGCAGCCTTGGAGCCGTCGGTGCAGCCGCCGCCACTGAGGTTGATGTTGAATTCCTTAAAGTCGGAAGCGGAGCCGATGCCGCCGGCGAAAACCGAAGGCAGGACGTTGCCGAACTTGACCGTGCCGGTGTTCGCTCCGGATTCGTTGGCATCGACCTGAACCTTGCAACTGACGCTGGAGATCAGGCCTTCGAACTTCACGTTGCCGGAGTTGACACCGGTCTCTGCGTAACTCAATGCCGGAGTCAGTGCCGCAAGTAGCAACCCACAGGTCGCCTTGGATGCAAAAGATTTAAGTTTCATCTGATTCCCTATTATAAAAAACCGTCTAAGAGCACAGCATTCAAAACAACCTCGCTCTCCCGAGACGTACAGCCTTGCTGAACTTCGAGCCAACGAAACATGAGTTGAACACCACAACAACCTCGATCAGCTGCTGTTACCCGCAATGAAATACACATCGACAACAGGCATCTGCATTCCATCCAGAGCGCACATTACGATACAGACCACTCTGTTCTTTTAGAATAACGACCAATCCTCATGTGACGAGGAGCGCTCCCTAAATAAACAAGATTTTTCTTGGGAACTTGTACTACTTATAAAAAACCGCTCAAGCAGATTAGAAACAACCATTAAATAAGACACTTCTTATATAGAGTCGCCTACACTGCAAACCTGCAATTGATGGCAGCAGGGATCAGCTCCCTGGCGCCCCTGATCCGGGTGATTCAAAAACGCGCGTCGCCCCTGTGCGTGATCCGGTTGCCCGGCGCATCGGACAGCGCATAGGCGCGAAGGCCCAGCCCCGCTCTCACACACCTTAGGCCGCGGCGGCAAGACCCAGGCTTGGCCAGGGCGATGTTGCTGCGATCGGGAGAGCGCAGCACATAGGCCACGATCAGCAATGGCATGAGCTTGAGGAAGGTCAGGCAAGTCAATGGCGGGTCAAGGGGTTCTGCAGAAGTTGCAGTGTGCATGGGGCAAATCCCTGTGTAGGTTTTATACGGGATCGTTGCGCCTTAGTTATCAGGGAATTCAAAGTAGCAAAGGAGCGTGCCAGCTTTTGTACATTGAGCTGATCACCCCCGCCAGGAAATTAATGTGGAAAATAGCGGCCGAAGCGGGCAATGCGATAGTCGAAGACATTGCCGTTATCCATCGGCGGCAACATCCCCTCTCAGCTTGAGACACCTGATCCAAAGTAGGCAGCTAGTAGCGCTTGAGGAATAAACAAGTGCAGCCCAAAACACTCACCTCGTACCGCTGGTCCAATCCAAAGCCTAAGCAATGGATTCTTGATCGTGCAAAGAACCAAATGATGCCTGGTATTGCCACGGTACTGGATGACTAAAATTTAAAACTGGCTTCGCTGGCACCTATTGCCAATCGAGTAAAACTCAACGACAAAAGATCAAAGGACATCTCAAGCTTGGCATTAGAGGATCACACTCAAACACTTTTAAAACTTAAGGATAGAACCCAATAACGACATATTACTTTTAACGAACAAGCACTCAAACGTATAAAAGAGCCACCCTGATCAGGGTCAAACTTCTTCACGCAATAAGTAACACAGTGAGATATTCACCTAAAACGAATGCTGGCCACTGATGGCGCAAAACACTGGTTGGTCTTGGCCATAACCCTGACGCATTTTAAATACTCACCAGATGCATATCGGCAAAATACGTTGAGGACGTGAAGCGCATTCTCGATGTCGAGAGCATTGATGAGTTAAAAGACTTCGCCGAAACAATTGCGCAACAAGGCGCGCGCTACTGCGGTCTCGGCGGCAGGTAGATGTATCGAGGCAGATGAGCCTCAATGAACTTGGGATACGTCCATAACCTCCCAGGACAGAGGTTGAGCGCCATAGCTGCTCGGTGGAGGACTCCATAGCCCCCAAGCACAAAAGGCACAGAGCGGACTGGCACGGCCCAAGCCAGACGAATCCCGCCCTAAACCTGCCCCAACCACTACCCCAGAAACCACAAAGCCCCCGCAAACATCGATGTTTGCGGGGGCTTTGCGTACTTCATGTATGGCGGAGAGATAGGGATTCGAACCCTAGGTACCGGTGAAGGTACAACGGATTTCGAATCCGTCCCATTCGGCCACTCTGGCATCTCTCCAACGGCGCGCATCATAACAGCACATTTGCTTGAAGCGAAGCCCCTTAAGCGAATTTTTTCCGTGCTATCAGATGCTTGCGTCGATTACAGCGGTACGCCGAGGCGCTGGGCCACTTCTTCGTAGGCTTCGATGACATCACCGAGGCCCTGGCGGAAGCGGTCCTTGTCCATTTTCTTCTTGGTGGCCTTGTCCCACAGACGGCAACCGTCCGGGCTGAACTCGTCGCCCAGGACGATGGAGCCGTCGCTGAACACGCCGAACTCCAGCTTGAAGTCCACCAGCAGCAGGCCGGCGTCATCGAACAGCTTGCTCAGCACTTCGTTGACCTTGAGCGACAGCTCTTTCATGCGCGCCAGTTGCTCGGCGGTGCCCCAGCCGAACGCCACCACGTGGGATTCGTTGATGAACGGATCGCCCTTGGCGTCATCCTTGAGGAACAGTTCGAAGGTGTAAGGGTTGAGTTTCATGCCCTCTTCCACACCCAGGCGCTTGACCAGGCTGCCGGCCGCGTAGTTGCGCACCACGCACTCCACCGGAATCATGTCGAGCTTCTTCACCAGGCACTCGTTGTCGCCCAGCAGCTTGTCGAACTGGGTCGGCACGCCGGCGGCTTCGAGTTTCTGCATGATGAAGGCGTTGAACTTGTTGTTCACCATGCCTTTACGGTCGAGCTGTTCGATGCGTTTGCCATCAAATGCCGAGGTGTCGTTGCGAAACAACAGGATCAAGCGGTTTTCGTCGTCAGTC
>Ga0194135_10001356_pt1 | contig 14554 bp, 17 predicted proteins | sample LitLau_LLRF_2013_FD_134024 | JGI IMG/M metagenome (GOLD analysis project Ga0194135, IMG submission 134024) | Freshwater sediment microbial communities in response to fracking from North America - Little Laurel Run_MetaG_LLRF_2013 (version 2) | ecosystem: Environmental > Aquatic > Freshwater >...
AACGAAGTTCATGAATTCCGTCGCTTTTATTTTAGGATCAGAGACAGACTTCAAAAATTCTTTCGCCGTAGCCATCAACTCTGTTTTTTCTAATGGAGACTGGGTTTCTGATTCCAACTCAGCCACCCATTTTGAATCATCTAGGAGATCTCTGGCTGACGGATGAAGCATGGCAGTTATAGGATAGGCTACTCCAGGATGATTTGAAATTGGATGATAAGGTGCCGGTTCCATTTGCGTATGAACTGCTCCTACCAATTCACCTCCTCTGGCATGATTTCCCATAAGAATCCTTTCGTTCTGTTCCTTATCCCAGATGCTATCTAGTTCGAGTTCCTTCGCCATATAATCTCGCACCCATTCTTGCGGACCGGAATTAGGTTCCTAAAACCATTTCTTTTATTTCTACGAAGTTTCATCCCTTTTCACTAAAAAATAGATTCGATTCATGACTACCTGCACAAACTGTTCATGCTCAAGAAATTCTTGGGCCCATTCAGGATGAGCCGCAAGCTCTGCCACTGGAGGAGCTTGGACAGGAGCCACAGAACTTCTTCCCATCGCCTGAACCTCCCTGAGCAAGCTGTCCATTTTAAAGGTTGTAGGTGGCAACAGTCCATCTTTTGTATAAGCTCCCTGAAATTATTCACCACGCCATCAAATCCACCACCCATGATACGAAAAGTTTTACAAAACCATTAATTAATAGAAACATACATATGATGAACCCGCAGCTAAATTGTCTTGAGTAAAATACGATGCCACCTTTAGCACGGGATTCTGTCCGCATTCTCCATTTAGAAAATTTTGCATCGACATGACGAGCTTGATAATTAAGTCTTAATCCTTAAGAGCCTTTTAAACTGTATAATAATATAGGTCGTCAATTGAGTCGTCCCTGGAAAAACACCATAAGCATATTAGTGATAATGCACGTGCTCAATAATTACGTGTAGATTAACTAAATGACATTATACCTATAATGATTTGATAGTAAACCTAGACACCAGCCTCACCTTGTACTTTTACTAGTATATAATACTCTCACACTCCTTTCGAAATAGACACAAGAACAATTCAACGCTCACCTCTATAATTTGATATTTAATATTGTCCCACGAAGTTGTTTTTCCTCAGCAGAATCCAGAAGGTCAAAGTGCACAAGATAAGAGATCATCATCATCACCCAAACTGTATTACGACCGAATTGAATGCATAAATATAAATAACAACACTGGACTGACTGGACAACACCACCAAGAACTGAACGGGGTGTTTTGAGACCTGACAAGCGTAAGTTTTGGGGCACCTTGAGATTCCCGCCAACCAAGTTCACTTCAGTCAACTAATTTCAAATCCTCTGAATATATTTCGTGAATTCGAAGTTTCAATATAAAAAGGTCCTTGAATTGCATTTTATTGCTTCCTTCGAAGGCTTCGTTTCTCAATCCACGGTAAGGCTTCTATTTAATAGACCTCTACTTTGACTTAATTTTTAATGCCTGTTTAGGAAATGCTGTGTAGTTATCAATGAAATGCTCTAGACCGTGCTGTATGATGTATTAAGTACCTACCTACTTACTTGAAGTACTGCGTACTATATAAATAAGTTCATATCTTAACCTTAACGGTTTAAATTGCATGTCTTGAAGTATGAAGCTATCATGAATCAATGAAGGTTGTAATGAATTGCGATTCATTGAGCCATAGACGTACTAGGAAAGAATAAATTATTAATTCTTATTATTTAAGGTGTGGGCTTTTATTTTGCAGACTAAATAAAAATGATCCCCTGGACAGCTCTGAAGGCCCATGAGATAAGAGCCGCTAAGTTTCTCTTATCTGTCCAGTAAGTTATATCAAATACGGGATAATTTATATAACAAAGAAAGAATATTTGTAATTACTAGGTAGGTATAATATAATTTATATTTTGTTTTACAGACAGAGACACATCAGCGGAAAATTAGGAACCCCAAGCATCGTCCCAAAATATGAGTTTGAGGATTTTAAAGTTGTTAACGAACCTATTTTGGGATACGAGAAGGGTTCGAAGGAACGACGGGTTTTGGAATCGGAACTTCATAAGTTTTCAAAGGAGACGATTGAGATACCTCTTGTGATCGGGGGAAAAGAGTATAAAACGGATAATGTCCGGTATCAAGTAATGGTATGTAGTTGTTGAAGCGGATTCACTTTTGCATAAGACTCGTTTTTCAAAACTTAAAAAGAAATTGAATATTTGTATATTATTTGCAGCCTCATGATCACTCAAAAAAGTTAGCCAAATTCTATTATGCTACGCCGGAGCTTTTGAATCTTGCAATAAAAACTTCTGTCACAGCTCAAAGAGAATGGGACAGAGTTCCGTTTAATGATCGATTCAAGATGTGGCTTCGAGCTGCTGACCTTATGGCAGGACCTTGGAGACAACGGCTGAACGCTAGTACCATGCTGGGACAATCTAAGACCGTTATTCAAGCCGAAATAGATGCAGCTGCAGAACTTATCGATTTTATGCGATTTAATGCTTTCTTCGCGAAAGAAGTTCTGAAGTACCAACCTATCAGTGCAACCCCTGAGGCGTTTAGAAATCACTTCAGAATGAGAGGATTAGAAGGGTTTGTTGCAGCAGTTGCTCCGTTCAATTTCACAGCAATCGGGGGCAATTTAGCGTACACTCCTGCTCTAATGGTACAACTTCTTAATTTAACTACATACAGAATTTAAGGCTTTGACTTACACAACTCAATATATTTTTAGGGCAATGGTGTGCTGTTTAAACCTTCTGATACGGCTGTTCTTTCAAATTATATTATCTTCCAAATAATGAAAGAAGTTGGAGTTCCTGCTGGATTAGTTAATTTTGTTCCAAGTGATGGGCCCGTGTTTGGAGACACTGTTACAGCATCTCCACATTTAGCTGGGATCAATTTTACTGGATCTGTACCGTAAGTGAAATTATACTATTAAATACTATTAAATACTGGTTACTGAAATTGACCGATTTCTTTGTAAAACTGTTACAGGACATTTACTCGTTTGTGGGGGCAAGTTGGTCAAAATTTGTCGAAGTATAAAAACTTTCCACGTCTTATTGGTGAATGTGGTGGGAAAAACTTCCATTTCGTGCATCCGTCTTCCGATATTACAACTGTTATTAATACGACAATTAGATCAGCCTTTGAATTCTGTGGACAAAAGTGCTCAGCGTGTTCTCGTATTTATGTCCCAGAATCTTTATGGGATGAAGTAAATTTTACTAATTGAAATACACTTATTTACTATTGGTTTGCAATTTCCGATTCACGAGACTGTAATATTGGGGTTTGTCTAGATTCGTGATGGTTTGGTTGCAGCAATGAAAGAAATTAAAGTTGGACCTTCTACAGACTTCACAGTTTTCACCTCAGCAGTCATTGATGATAAGGCTTATCAAAGAATAACAGGATACATAGAACATGCCAAGGAAAACTTAACCGTGATACATGGAGGCGAATACAGTAAGAAGTAAGTAATTCCGTCCCGTCACAGTAGTTGATAACTTCATATTCACGTCACGTATTTTAAAAGTTAAGCCAATACTTACTAATAACTGAACTTCACAGGAAGGGCTATTTCATACAACCTACTCTTGTGCAAACTAAAGACCCATTGGATAGAATCATGACGGAAGAGATCTTTGGACCTGTATTAACAGCGTATGTGTACCCAGATAAAGATGTTCAGGAAACACTAGAACTGGTAGATACAGCGACGCCTTACGCTCTTACTGGTGCTATTTTCGGACTTGATGTGTAAGTAATATTTATGTGGACTATTGTATCGTTTGATGTGAAGCAGTTTTTTAAATATGAAAAGTACGTGTATGAATGCTTGTTGAAATGCGTTTTACTTGCAGCGACTTTTTGCAACATGCTAAAGAGTACTTGAAATACTCCACCGGCAATCTGTACATAAATGACAGATCAACAGGTTCTGTTGTAGGACAGCAACCTTTTGGAGGAGGACGAATGTCAGGTATAATACCTCGTAGAGATGCTGATTATGTTCATTTCGATTCTATTTATAAGATGCTATTTCAATTGGATTATCTTACAGGCACAAACGATAAAGCCGGAGGACCTCACAACGTACTGAAGTGGTCTAGTCCTCTTACTATTAAGGAAACATATGTCCGTACATCTGACTGGAGGTACTCTTATATGGCTAATTAAACCTCACCATAGAGAATGTCCTCATCATTTCGAGGATTCAAATACAGAGTAGTCTAATGTTAAGTACGATATTCTTAAACCTGACTTTATTATTGCCATTATGTATTCTCTGCTCCTCATTAGTATTCTTCTATAGTATTTGAGTATCTCTTGCGTAGGTTTTATTATATACAAGACTTTACGTTATAGATAGTTTGAAAATTGACATGTAGATAATTCTTACTCGACTCAGATGACCTTAAATTATGATTAACAAGTATAATAGTTACTAATCTTTAGATAAATTCAGTATTTCTGTCTAATTAAGTACGTGTCGTGTATTCAAAAAGCTATTTTAATTTCGGACTAAATATTTGCGGTTGTCGGTGCTCTTTTCTTCAACTTATATACAGAATCTTTGTGTGGTGTTAACTTGTACATTTTATCAGTAATTGGACACCAGTTTAGCGGAATAAACCATATAGTAGTCTACTAATAATTTTAGATTGAAAATGTATAATATATATATTAAAATTGTTAAACATGACAATACAAAAGATATTACTTACAATCCGACTAACATAAATTTATTTTAAATGTCTCCGGATCCATCCATGGTTATTAGTCCAGGTGTATTACCAGGAGGAATTGGCGGAGCACTAGTACTTAGCTGCATTGGGGGAGGCTGAACTGCACCTCCATGCGGCGGTTGCGAATTCTTTGTTACCATACATGATCTAGCCACACTCTCAAACAGTTTCTCTACTTCAGGAGCGCAGTGCACAAATTCATGTTGCCAGAACTTGTAAAGAGGATTCTTGATTAGCTCAATGAACGTCACCAGAAGTCCCCATGGGTGTGGACGGTTTACTACTAAGCGTTCCAGCAGAACTCGGGTGATTTGTTCCTAAATATAAAAATCAGTTTTAGAAAAACTCCAACTTCCGTGTAATTAATTGAAAGTTTGAGCACTCAGTGAGAATTTATCTTCAAAATTATGTCAGAAACTCTAGTCAAAAGCATCATTTGTATGATTAAGAATCAATGCGGTTTAGAAATCTTGCATACCTGAACAACTTCTGTGTTTGACTGTGCAAACAAGTAAAGGATAACCAGACTGAAGTAATGCGTGTGGCTAGATGGAAACCTTAATTGATTGGCCAGCGCATTTAGGAACAAATACCGCCCTTCCGTGTCTAAGTCCACAGCCAGATTTTGAAAGATATCCATGTGCGATGTATGAGCGATCGTCGACATATTAGGTGATTGATTTCTTCCTCTTATTGCCGTGATATGTTGCGACCCAACAAAAAGTACCAGCGCGTTCATGAGCGGGATGTTGTACCTCGTACCGATTTCGTTGGTCTGCTAGTTAAACAAAATCGTCAACTTTATTTTAACATCATACCTTAACTCGCCATACAAGCGAGTATGTTCTCTCAGCAAAAATTTATCAACACGATAAGTATCAGAAACTCTAGTCAAAACCATCATTGATATTATTTGCAGAATGTAAGTCTAAATCTTAGTTAGCTTACCTGTAAATTAGTTCTCAATTCAGAAAGAAAAGTTACGGGGGCCCTTGTTCGCAAGTAAGAATCTAAGTCTTGTTTGAACTTCGCAGGTTGTATTATACCCACTACGTTAAGGATGATGCGAGGTGGCATAGTTGTATCAGGAAGCATCTCAAACTTCAAGTTTGCTGTGAAGGGGTCTGGCAATCTCATGTTTCGGGGAAATGCAGACAAAACTAAGTTTCTCATTTGAATACAATTAGGAGGAATTGCATCAAGGAAATGGTAACAATAATCACATAAAAAGTCGGGGAAGTCGTGAAGAATAACAAGAAGTACGCGGAGCGTTCCTCGGTATAAAGTTGCAACTGGCTTTGCTAGATCTGCATTTCTCAAGTATGGTTGAAGGAATTTGAACAAATCCAATAGCAGTTGACAATACATGGCCCAGCACTTCTGATCGGAGACAAGAGCTAGCATACGTCCGATGAAATGTCTGTTTCCGATTATTTCCAGCCAGGCATATACGAATCCAGCTACTTTTAGGGGGCTGAGAATGTGAAGGATGTTTGAAAATCCAGCCAAAATCTGTAAATAATAATTACCTTTCACAATCTAATAACAACAAGGCTGCCGATGTAATTTTTGAAAAAAAACATGCTTATATTCAGTGAGAAATTAACATCAGTTAGTTCAGAAACTCTAGTCTATAGCCATCATAATATTTCCAAGATTTATAAATAATCGATCATTGTAAATATTGTAATCCAAGTTGCTTCTTACCTGCATCGATATCGTCTCAATAACTGGATCTGGCTGACTTAAGTCTTGAAACAGCATAATAAACAACCTATGAAAAGGCAATTGTTGGAATTCCGTTTTTTGGAGATCATGGTCTTGAATCAGAAGTCCAGCTACGATTCCCAGAAACTTATTCAGCAAATTTATCTTCGGCTGAACTGATACGGTATCTCCAATGTTTCTTATTAGCAAGGCCACTAGTCGAACCAAGGCGTCAACTGATTGATAGCATTTCCCTCTAATGAGAGCTATGGGCGCACCATTTCCTGGTGGAAAGTTGTTTACCTGTTGCTGAAGACAGTAAAATAATATTTAGCATTTACATGGTTTACAGAACTGTACAATTGCCACATTATGTCACATCAAAAGGATCACCAAGCTAGTTTTAAAATTATGAAATAAATAAGTAACGAAAGACAAAAGCTTGAAAGTAAAATAAGAAAGGAACAAAAGACAAAAGTTGACAGATGAAACGTCTACATAAAAGCACGCAAGTTAGTAACTGTCCGGTCATAAAAATTTGATATGGTAGGTGCTCACTTTTGCCGCTTGAAGGCCTTGGTATACTTGACTGACACAAAATTGGACGCATACACGGAAGAATCTAGTCACAACGTCATCAGATTTCAAGATTCCTGACGCATTCAAATCATGGATGTATGCTTGGAAAGCCTTGTTAGAATCTCTAGGGGATCCTTGAGTTATGTAAAGACGAATCCATTCCCTGAACAACAGTTCTGACTTCTCCATCAAACCTGTAGATCCAGAAACACCTTAAACAAAGTTTCAGGGGATAAGAAAACAATTCATAGCCATTTACTCCAAGCCTATCTAAACCATGAGCAGGACTAATTACCTTGAGGATCTTCGAAGTCTCGTGTTTGGTTGAGAGCTGCATGTAAAGTTGATGCTGTAGGAGCTCTATCGGCTGCAAAATTAGGTTGGTCGTGATTTCGAAGGTTTTCAATAAGATGAATTAGACCTTCTGGATTTTGGCTCTGACGATTAACAGTAGCAACTCGCGACAACATGTCCACCTGCAGTTATTATAATCATGCATTTTTAAAGTAACAATACGAATATAAACTATGAAAGCCTATCAAACGTTACTGTTTGCTCAGCAACAATTCTATCAACATGAGTTTCAGAAACTCTAGTCTAAAAACATCATTTCAACACACTACTCTACTTTGGAGGTATTATAGTAAGGTGACCAACCGTATGATATAAGTCGCTTTCAGTGACAACAGTATTGAATCTTTCATCTACGAGGTACATTTGAACAAGTTGCATGGCAAAATTGACGGCTAGAACATTCGTTCCTTTGTCCATAGCAGTAGACAGATGAGCGTCGAACTGCATCATATTCACTAGATTGGCTCTAATCAGAGTATCGACAGCGTCAACGTTATACTTAACTTCTGGTCGGCTTTCAATCAATCCCCTAAAGAAGTTGTATACCATTAAGGCTTATACTAATAATAATATTCATCAACAAATAACTACACAAGCCCAAAATCCATCATCCATCGCACCCAGCCCAAAACACCAAGTTCACACGTTCATGCCACACCCCATGATAAATAAATAAGCTTTCAAGCAATAAGTAAGCTAAGAAGTAAGGAGGGATATTATACTATTTTTATTATTTCCAGAGGCTCTCTAGAGCTCTCTGCTGGTTTTTGACTAAAATAAAATGGTTACCCCTATCAAACTTCTCATTCTTGTACATACAAAGCAGCGGATTAGCAAATAAGCAAACTAACAACTAAAATCGACATTGCATACATTAGTGTTCAATCACAGCTTATAAAAGTACATAGTCATTCCCAAAATGTCAGACAGAGCTTCCTCCTTACTTTGTAACTTGACGATTCACCCATTGCTGGCCGAATCCGCGAGGGTCTTGTAGACCTTTGAGAACCATCAAATGGGCGTCCCTGTACCGAATAATCTCCGGATCGTTAGGAAATGCAGCTAGACCTTCCAGCAAACCTTCTACAGCTTTGGAAAGGAGTGTAATGGCGGCTACGACACTCTTGGACTGGCGGGCATTAATGATTGATTCTAACAAGTTTTTTACTCCTTGACCCTATATGAGTAAAAAGAACTTCAATGATCTAAATTCCAGCCCATTGCATTTCAAAAGATAAAAATCCAGTATTTTGTGCGTTGTTGAAAAACTATTTAAATTATCATACCAATTGTGGACTCGCAGGAGAATGCGATAGAGCCAGTCCTTGTAGGTACGTATCCATCTCTGAGACTAATTTGTCATAGATTGACAATAAGTCTTCTCCTGATCCTGGAGTACTTTGAGCTACAGAATTTGCATTGTTTGCTGATGGGAAAGGCAATGCTGCATTGAGTTGTCCAGGAACTCCTGAGCCCCGAGCAAAATATGGTACTTCGCCGTCACTTGGAGGGATGAATCCCGGAATATTTCTAGAGAAGTCTTCATAAACAGCTAACTGTTGACTGACTGGTCCTCCAGATGGAGAAGGTTTTACTCTAATTGGTTCAGGTATCCTGTCATTTTGATAGGTCAACATGATTGGATCAATATATCTTCTGTTTTCTCCCTTCGCCAACTTTCTTTGTTCATATTCAGGAGCTAGTTTTTTGTCGATTTCAGTTATTGCTTTTTCCACGGCAGCTTTTTGAATGAATACGCAAGCAAGCTCCATATTTTCATTGGCCAAAACAGAACAAGCTTGTTCTATCGAATCTTTTAGTTGCTGATTGGAACTAGCACCTCGAACTTGAGATGTGAATGTCTGCTTGAGATTTGTATTGATGGCGATGTAGATGTGGTCTCTTGAAGTTATCATTGCCATACCCGCGGTAAGATAACGCATCATATTGTGGGCAGCAACTCGCATCCTGCCTTCATCGGGATCTAACGCGTAGTCTTTCTTAATTATTTGCTCGCAAGCGTTGATGGTGTACTTGATCGAGCGGTCTACAACAGGATGTAGTAGATCGGTGATGGCTTTTTCAATAGATGAGTGGATGAGCGACTTCAGATGAGGATTTCCGATGAGCAGTGGAAGCTGTTTGTTGACTGTGATATTAAGTAGAAGCGCACCCAAATTCGTCGTATCGATGTCCATGAAAGAGAACTTCGGCTCTGGAGCGTTTGTTGGTAAAGTTGGCGTCGACGATAACCCTGTAAGTACTGTTTGCGGCATTTGCTGATTAACTGCGGGCAGCTGTTGGGGTGGAGGCGTTGGTCCTGTTAGGTCTTCCAAGCCCTGGTGTTGTGGCTGGGGAGTGGAGACGGCTATTGATTGTGAAATCTGACTTTGACTAGCCTCTGAGACAGGAGGTTTCGACACGCTCTATAAAATAAACCATTGGAATCAATTACTAGTAAACAAGATTCTCTTATTCTGATGTTCTGATTCAAGACATGCATATCAAGAATATTTACGCTTATTTACTTTCTCACTTACCATGTTACTAATCTGGTCGGGAGGAACAGACAAACTCCTTTGCGGAATCGGTTTGCTAGAACTTTCCGTAGTAGATAGACTTAGTTGATACACGTCAATCCTAAACGCATTAGTGTCCTTTAATAGTCCTGGAGGTTTTAAATCTCTTATTTCAATGCTAAGAGCTTTGCACAATACTTCTATCTCGAACTTCAGATTCAATTTCATGTCTGGTTCTTGATGTAACTCTGCAAGTACATTTAGAATCCCCATAGTCCATGGACAAGGTGGACTAAAAACTTTACTTCTTGCACAGCTTTCCATGATCTTCGCTGCAAAAGGTACTACGTACAGCAAGTCTTGTAAGCCTTTTCTGAACGCTTCGATAATGAGACTTTTGATGTCTAAGTCGTCAAGAATGATTGGTTTGTTCTTGAGAATTGTAATCATTCCGAGCCAATGACCAAGATTTTTTAGTAAGGCCCTATCCGAAAAGTTAGCAGCAGACTTGCCAGACTTCAAGAGAATCTTGATGTTTCTGTGAGTTTCTTTCAATACATTGACATTTAAATCTTCAGCTTTCAATGTGTCTAGAAGATTGCTGTACAAGCTGTGAAAGTTTAGCTCAATGCTGGCTCTTTTCATTACTAAATACTGTGCAACCCAGGGCCAATAGTTTCCAATGATTTCTTTTAACTCTTCACATTTTTGATTTAAGTTCATCTGATTAAGATTGTTAAATATGAAGGCTGTCTTATCTTGGACTGTTTCAGGTGGTGGTGTTATTTTTTCATCTTCTTCTGTTGCCACTAGCAGAGTAGTGATATTAGTTGCATTGGCGATGGAAGGTCGACCACTAATTGACGGTCCTGGAATAGATGAAGTGGTGGAACTTGGTTTTGGTGCCCCTTGTCCAACAGTTGACATTCCTTTACTTCCAATTCCCATAGCGTTCGTACCTGGGGGATGTTGAACGTTACTGCTAGACGTGGTTGAAGTCCCTCCACTTGTTGTTGTTGTGGGAATGGCTCCTGGTGCCATTGGTACAGGTCCCGACCTTGGCCTTGCGGGTTCTTGAGATCGTACTCCGAATTCTACGTACTCTTTCAGATGGGGAGGGAAGTCTCCAAAATGTGGGATCGTGCTGAGGTGCTGACAATATTGAGGATATTCTTTCAAAATTGCTTTGAATCTATCTAGAGCTGCCAGCCCGAAGAAGTACATTTTGCTTCCTGGTGGTTTTTTAAGGGCATCTACAACAAAACGAAGGGCTACTCCGAGTTGTAAATACGTTGTCACAAGTCCGTGTTCTATTATTCCTCCAAAAAGTTGAGCTGTCGTGTGTAATTCTTTGTCAGGATACTGTGGAAAAAACTTGTATTCTTCAAAAAGATTTCGAAGCATACACGTAAATACTTCTCTTTCCTTTCTAACTTCTGAACCTTGAAATCTCTTCAAAAGTTCAAGAACTTCATCAATAGACATAGTAGGGTCCTAGAACACACATTACAAATAATTTGATAAGTTTTTTGCTGATTTTCTATTTTAATGCTCAGAGACGAAATCGCGTGCTTTTATTATTCACTTACCGGAGGTTTGCTGTATATTCTATGGAAATAATTGTTTGCTTCGTCTTCTGCCTCTTTTGATATTTCGCCTTGGGAATCTGCAAATAATAGAGTATTGTCTGGCAGTGCAGTTCTTTTGTCTGATCCGGGACCGGCGCCTCCTCCAACTGTACTAGGAACTCCTCCACCAGCTGGACCTTGTGGATTTGGACCTAATCTTCCTAGCATTCCCATAGGATTAGCTCCACCGCCAATCCCCGACATAAGCGCTGCAGATACTGCAGCCACATTTGGACCTCCAGCAGCACTTCCCGTTCCACTATTGTTAGGTCCGAGCTGCTGGAGTCCACTTATCATAGGATATGCTGTAGCAGACACAGCTGGATTCTGTGAGTTGAATCCAGGTCCCAGTAGTCGAGATGGAGAGCCTGGAGTAGGCCCAAGGGGATTGTAGCCAAAACTTCCCCCTCCACCACCACCAACTCCAGTTGAACTACCTCCTGAGAGGTTCAACCCTCCAAAGGTTGACCCCAGACCAGCCAGTGGGTCTCCTCCTGTTACTTGATTTGAAAATAATTGTTGGCCAGGCCCTGGGGATGGATTAACACTAAACGCTGCTTCTAATGTATTTATAGTTCTTAGCTGCTGAGGTCTCAAAACACCCGGTGGGGGTTGTTGCTGAGGACCTCCTCCCCCTCCGCCGACACTACCCAGTTGTCCTCTTTTCACTACCAGTTGATAGGCATTAACCATAGTTACTAGCGTGTCATTTAATTCATGGCTAACTTTCCCACTACACTGGTGTAAGCACTGCATCATTGTTCCTACTGTCTCGAGTGGCAGCTGGTTTGCCTTAGGAATGTTTTCTTCTTTTCCAAAGAGGAATGGAACTCTTCGATTTAGAACCTTTACAACCGACGCAAGAAAAGGTTCACCATGTTCTCGAATTTTGTCTGATAACCATTTATCAAGCTTGAGAAACTCTCTTCGGGACGCCAGGCAGGCCAAATCAATAATAAATACATGTGAGCTGGCGTTCAGGAGTAATGGGAGTGCTTTCAAGTCTTGTGCAACGTCGAGAATTCTGCTGAGCTTTGTTTGATCGTAGTCGCCTCTCAGGTACCATTCAGCCATTGCATGAATCATTATAGGCCTAATAGTTGTGTTTCCATTGTTATTCCACGCGTACTGTAAGATGACTCCAGAATTTATGTGATTTCCAAGGAATACAGGAAATAGTACGCTCAGTAAATCTTGGTGAAGGACGTTCATTGGAGATTGAATTTGAATGAGACCAAGGATGAGAATGTCTGGACAATGAGCTATAGGGAATTGAAAAATTTCTTGAATCACGGGATAGTGTCCCCCATCTGAGAGATTCAAGAGTAGATCTAATAGCTCCATTGATTTCCATACTGTTATTTCTTTAACGTCGTAACTTTTATCTCCATTAGTCTTCAACATGTCTGTCTGGGCAGGATGAAACGGGTAATCCGCAAAGGAAAATATATCACAATTGGCTGCATTCAAACATGCTCTAATGAGTGAGAGTTGTCCATCTGTGTTAGTCCATCTTCTTAAGAAAGTCTCTAATGGAAATTGATCAGGTCGATTTTGTCCTTGTAGTTGTAAACCATACTTTAAAGTATCTATCAGCGCTCTAAAACACCTCCCGTCAGGAATAAAGAACCCCGGAAAGTCAAGTTCTCTGAAGACATCTTTCCAAATGAAATTGGGAACGAATTCTAATACAGCCTGGACAAACACTTTCCCATTCCAAACTGCGCCTCCAGACGACGACGATCCAGAATCATTACCCCCGAGCCCACTCGAGCCTCCTCTATCTTTATCTTTATCTTTAGAACTGGACCCTGACGAACCTTCTCCCCATACATTTTGTTGACTTTGATTTGGATTGTTCTGCTGATTTTGTTGATGTAATTCATGGGCCTTTATCATTCCAATCATAATCCTAGCGACAGCACCCGGCGTGATTTTGTTCGCCCCAACGGTGAGTAGTGTCGTCCTACACTCCTCAACCGTTGCGCATATTCCTGGTCCATGTTCGAGAACAAAGTCCACTGCTCCTTGATCACAATTAGAATTGGCAGATGACGAGGATGATGTTGGTGGGGGTCCATTATTCTGAATATTCGTAACGTCAGCTTCCATACTACGCGGAATTTGATCTTCCATGAGCAGCCCTACGGCCTCAAGCAAGATTTCAGTTGCAGAATTGTTGATGAGATCCGACTTCCTTCTTCGCAAAGTCGGTACAAGGTGCAGAGGATATTCATTTACAATTTTAGGATCCCAATATCCATCAGACATCAGATAATTATCCACAACTTCAGCCCTCCCACATACAAAGGCATTGTACTGCTCTGGACTGATAAGACTTGCTCACATCCACTCCAAGTTCACTGCAACAAACGAAATATTTCATGTCCATATTATCCACTTATACTTAATTATCGAGACTGCACTTTATAATAACAAACACTACAGCAATATTGTCATCACTCACCTTTATAATAACGCCTCAACAAAAAAATAGAAACTACTCCCCAATACCCAAGTCCTCTGGCTTGTTCCCCCAACCGATATTGATACTTTAGTGCGTCGCCCACTGAAAAAAACAAAGACCCATCCTCTCTATAAATAATAATACACATAATAATACTCATAATAAACAAACCATAATAGATCAACCTCTATTAACTTTAATTCAAACACATCCACGTCACACCACAAACCGTCTCGTCATATATCTTAATTAGATTTCAAAAAAGATATTCCTCCTGTTAAAACTTGATCTAAAGCTATTAAATGTAAACCCTAACCTCTTCTTAACTTCTATTAAATATAAACCTGACGCCGACCACACAACATATTTACATATTAATCTAGACGTATCTCAATCAAACCCATATCTTTAACCTTCAATCATCCCCCCCTCTTGATATATCCAATTAAACACACCCCCACCCACCACCCCCACCCTCCTCCAACCACCCAACACCCTTACAATCCAAAACTCA
>Ga0194135_10001357_pt1 | contig 14553 bp, 17 predicted proteins | sample LitLau_LLRF_2013_FD_134024 | JGI IMG/M metagenome (GOLD analysis project Ga0194135, IMG submission 134024) | Freshwater sediment microbial communities in response to fracking from North America - Little Laurel Run_MetaG_LLRF_2013 (version 2) | ecosystem: Environmental > Aquatic > Freshwater >...
ATCTCTCTCTCTCTCTCTCCTCAAGACACAACAGTCTCACCTTCGTCCATCTACCACCACCACTACCTCTGCCAGGTCAGGATGGGTTCTCCCAGAGATATTACGACGACGACGATATCGAGGACCACCCCACTCGTAAGTCCCCCACCCCCACAGTCACGAGTCGAAGCTCGATAAGGTGAAGGTCAGGTGTGACCTATTAATTCTCTTTGTTCTGCCTTTTTACAGACACTCCTTCTCGTGGCGAGTGCAGTCATCGTGGGAGTGGCCACTGCGACTAATAACAATGCGTTTATGCAGCAACAGAAATCCAATAATAACAATCAGTTGGAGCCAATGGTGAGTGGAACTTGCATTACTGTACTAATTAGTGCATAGTGGTAGTATTATCAAGGGAGTCAGTGCGAGTGAGACTTTGGTTTGTGTTTAGGTGGCGATAAGTTGCGGAGGACGGGGGGACTATGTCGTCCAGTACACGACAAGTGGATCGTCTTCTTCATCGCAGCAACAGCAGCGATGGTCGCCCGATGTCCTCAAGAAGTCAACTTGCACGACGGATAAGCTGGAAATCCTGAAGATGTGTCAGCGTCTCTATCCCTCCAAAGATGTGACGAACATTGTGGAATCTACCAAAAATATTAAACTTGAAAAGCTTTGCAAACTTAACAAACGAGGAGTTGTTAAGTGTGAACGAACGAGTGGAAGTAATAACGATCCTCTAGTCGCCACTTCGTTCTTCCGCTGCTTGGGTAAGCCTCATACATAACCTCATTTCAAGTAGACGCTTGCTCAAGTGGATTGAGTCTACACTAACTACGCATTACTATTATTACTATTATTGTTGTTATTCGTGTTAATGCAGAGTCACCGTTCCAGAGCGACGCGTTGCTTGTTCCATCGCCATGCATTTTCGACCATATCCACAACGCGTCGAACTGCTTCGACAGTCGCAGTTGGAACAGGACAGCCTTCAAGTCTTGTGACGAGAGGGAAATGAACCTCAAGTCCTACGCTGTTCTTTTGCCCTGTGGAGTTGGTCTATTCACTGGAGTCGAATTCGTCTGCTGTCCCAAGAAACATTCCGACAGCGGTCTCAATTCTGCCCAGCCTGAAATTAACAACAACAAGCCACTCTTGGGCGGTGAGAAGAATAACAATAATAATGAGTACGATGACAACTACGAAGATGAGTATGACGACGATGAAGACGTCGAGGATGAGGATGACGACGATGACTACGATGACGACGCTCGTAAGTGTCCCCGGTTTTAGCTAACTATCCAATAATAGCTATTAAGGTTAGGTTAGAGTTCATTTAGCTTACTGGACTTGTGGTCTTGTCTTGACAGCATCCTCAACTGCAGCCACCACCACGACTACAACTACGACAACAACAACAACAACGGCAGTTCCACCCCCCACAATTGACCCCTACTTTACGCACTTTGACACTCTGAATGAACACGTCAACTACAAGTCAGCAGAATCACGGTTGGAAAATATCCACCGACTCCGCATGTCGAAGGTCATGAGGGACTGGGGAGATTTGGAACGGAAGTATCAGGAGATGCGAGGTCAAAAGGGATTGGAAGATGAGGCTGAGGAATTCAAGCGGACCGTTACTCTTCGTTTCCAAAAGACCATCAAGAACCTCGAGGACGAGGCTGATGCGGAGAAGAAGCAACTCCAAGCTGTCCACCAACAGAGAGTGAGTCATAACAGGGTGAAATGCATTCCCTCCTTTATATCTCCAATGCTGTAATCATGTATAAACAGGAAGTGGTTTAATCTAATCTAATTCATAGGTGCTGACCCACTTGAACGACAAGAAGAAAGAGTCAATGGAATGCTACACATCAGCCCTTGGAGAGTCGCCTGCAAGCGCCCAGAAGATTCGAAAGTGCTTGGAGAAGCTTATGCGAGTGCTGCAGAAGGATCGACACCACACTCTCAGCCACTACCGCCACCTCATCAAAGCTAATCCCCGTCAGAGTGAGGCTGAGGAAGACTACACTCTCCAGCGACTCAGTGGAATCAGTGGAACGGCACGACAGGCCCTTCGCATGCTCGCTACGAGACAGCCAGAGATAGACAAGAGGATTCGGGAAGGAATCGAAGACTACGTGTTGGGACTCCAAGCACGAGATGACCAAGGGCAGCTTTTGACCGCCACCAATGAATCGGACAACGTCCTCCTGAAGCGAATGAGAGGCGAAGACCTCATCTCGCAACATGAAGCCCAGCAACAGCAGCAGCAAATGGTGGTCACTCCTGGAGCTGACGTCAGCCCTGCCGCAGCCACGGCGGAATCAAACAGCAATGTGGCTGGCGGAGTTGTGGCGTCATCCTCATCCCCTTTCACTGACAAGACAATGCAGCAAGGAGGAGGAGGAGGGGATGCGATGATGACGTCACCCCCAGTGATGAGCAGCAGCACTTATGCACCACCCCCTTCAACCACTCAGCAGCAGCAGATCCTCAACGTCTTCTCCAACTCTGGCAGCGATGATGAGTTCACTCATGAACAGGTGATAATAATGATAAGCTTCGCTCAGTTTCAATGCCTTCTGTCTTTTGGGATAAGTTGAGAGTAACCTTGTGCTTATCATGTTGCGCAGATCATTTCGGTCCGACGTGAAGTATTCCACCGTGAAGCACGGCCAATCTACTTCACCATGGCTTTCGCTGGGATTGCTGTTGTTGGCGCTATTGTCGTCGGACTCGTTGTACTCAACAAGCGTAAGCGATCACCACGCAGTCAGGTACAATGACCAAATAAATGCTCTTAAGACAAGGCAAGCTCCAGGATATACGAAGGGTGTTGTAGTGGTGACCTACTAAGGAATTATCACTTGAGGGACTTCTGGTGTTCGATGAAGGGAATATTTGGACAACTTGAAGTGGAACATAATGTCTTGTCTTGTAGACCACAGAAGGACTAGGTTCAGTCAAGTACGTACATTTCAAATACGTAGTTGCACGACTTGCGATCTTGCGTGCCAGTACGAGAAATAGCCATATTTTGTATACCTCTAGTCTAAAGATCGTTCAAAACCACATCTCATACGAGAGGAGAGCCCTAATTCATAAATCATAGCTTAGCTGTGTTTTGTACAGTTGCAATGCCACACCCCCTCTAAACGTATCACTACAACACTCTTCATTTCCAGGACCTTGAACAACACAATAAGACATAATAATAATAAGACGATTCTGTCCTCTGTTTAATCTCAATGCGTGTAATACAAATGACATGATGATGGGCTTAGGGCTTCTTGGAGGTGAACATGAGCAGCGGAGGCGGCGGAGGGTCCCCTGAGGAGAAACACGTGGCGAACATGCAGATCAACGGGTACGAGAACCCGACGTACAAGTACTTTGAAACATCGCCAACCACCGCGCAGCAACAGCAGCAACCACTCGTCGCGACGTGAACACGTGGCTGACTACGTCCTCAGCAGAATCGTTGTTGTGTGTCGTCGTCGTCGTCGTCGCTTCTTCTTGCGTGTTATCATCATTCCTTCTCATATAAATATCGTCCAGAGCATTTACGTTGTTACCTTAGTTTGTTAAGTGTGCCATACTCTCTTCAGTATTTTTAACCATTCCAATAATAAAACTCACTTAGCGTTTTTCGTACTCTCTCTCTCTCTCTCTCTGCCTTGCCTCGCGCATGTCCGCCACTTCATTCCAATCGATCTTTCCACGAGAGCACGGCCAGCACACACACACACACGCCCAGACTCCCAGGAAGGTAGGACATCGCAGAGTACCCCCTCAAGAAGAACAAGACCTGCTGAAGATCAACATCTGTCTGTGGATCAGTCTGTGGTGGTGGTTATCATGTCGGCGTCCACCTCCCTCCCTCGCCCGTCTCTTCAAACTCTCGTCTCCTCTTGCTTCACAGCAACGAAGGAATCAGTTTCCAACTGCTTCTCGAGAATCAACGAGAAACGTGCAGAGCAAATTCGATTCGCACAAGACCCGACTAAGCGCAAGAAAGCTGGCGACAATCAACTCGACGACTTTGGGACTTTCGAAAAACACGATTCGCTCGGAAGTCTCGAAGAGTTTAATGAGTTTGGAGGGGGCGCCGACAAAATCACCGAGTGGCAGGCTGGCTGGAATGTCACCAATGCTATTCAGGTACTTGTCCGCCAGCGACAATGAAAACACTAAATTGAATCACATAATCCTCCTCTAATGCTAACAATGATGTATTTGTGTTGCAGGGAATGTTTCTGGTGTCATTGCCGTACGCAGTGCTGCACGGGGGGTACTGGGCCATCGTGTCCATGATAGGCGTGGCTTGGATCTGCTGCTACACTGGAAAGATCCTCGTCGAGTGTCTCTACGAGGAAGACTCCAATGGGATTCCCACACGTGTTCGAGATTCCTACATGGCCATCGCTAAAGTTGGCTTTGGCGAGAGGATCGGTCCTCCCATTGTCAACGCCGCGCAACTCATCGAACTTCTGATGACTTGCATTCTCTACATCGTTCTTTGCGGCGACCTCATGATTGGTACACATGGACTATACACGGAGATGACTCGATTACCAACATGAACTATAAGTGCAAAGGACTATATGTATATTTTCTTATGTCAGGGACGTTTCCAAGCTCTCCGATAGACCAGCGCTCGTGGATGATGCTCTGCGGAATGATTCTTCTTCCTTGTGCATTCCTCCGAAACCTCCACTCCGTGTCGACTCTCAGTTTCTGGTGCACCGTGGCCCATTTCCTCATCAATCTCATCATCGTTGCCTACTGTCTCAGCTGCGTCGGTCACTGGGGTTTCTCCGAAGTCTCCTTCTCCCTTGACTTCGAGACCTTTCCCATCTCTCTTGGAATCATCGTCTTCTCCTACACTTCCCACATTTTCCTCCCGACACTCGAGGGAAACATGCAAGACCCCTCGCAATTCGGAAAGATGCTCGACTGGTCCCATGTCTGTGCTGCAGCGTTCAAGTCTGGATTTGGATATCTCTGCTTTCTCACTTGGAGAAAGTCTACACTCCAGGTCCACCCTGAACATTAACTTATGAAACCATTCTATCTAACTAATAGTTATCTTAAATATGTCTCCGCAGGTCATCACTAACAATCTTCCAATGATATGGAAATCTCTCGTGAACTTTATTCTGGTGCTGAAAGCCATTTTGTCATATCCATTGCCCTACTACGCTGCGGCAGACTTGTTGGAAAAGCTGTTCTTCCGTGGCTCCCCATTCGCTCCCATTTACGACAAGAAGGAGAAGGAGTTGACGACGGGAGGCTGCACCTTCCGAGTCCTCCTTGTCCTCGTGACCATTTTGATGGCAGTGTCAATTCCGCACTTCGGAATCCTCATGGGCTTCATCGGAAACTTCACTGGGACTATGCTAAGCTTCATTTGGCCGTGCTACTTCCATCTGAAGTTGAAAGGAGACAGTCTTCCCCTTAGGAAAATTGTCCTCGACTGCTTCATCATCTTCCTCGGAGTGTCCTTCGGACTTGTCGGCATTTACGACTCTGGAAACGCTCTCATCGAGGCCTACCACGTGGGACTCCCATTCTAATAATGATACTGACTCTAGCTATAATGATAACTAGTCTTCCCAACACCAACACAACAAGATGTGTGACAATACTTAAAGTCTTCCAAACTGTCTTCCACAGACGTCAAATACATATTATACTATAATAACCAGATAAGCGTGTGTGTCGTATGTAGATGAGCAACCAAGTCTTCCAATGCTTCCAAATGAATAAAGAACGCTCGAGTAGCCGATTGTGTAGCTGTATAAGTAGGTCGTACTTAAAATACTTTATTCAATGAGATCAGGGGAGCTGTTGCTGCTGCTGCTGCTGTTGATGGCTGCGGAGGAGGTTGTCGATCGAAAAGTTTATTTTATTGTTATTATTATTATTGCTGCAATTGTCGAGCGATGTGTTCGATTCTGACTCGCTGCATGACGTCATCATAAGTGAAGTCCCAAGTGACGCCGTCCCTCCAGACTTATTTCCACCACCGCCACTTCCTCCTGAAGAGCCCAAGTTGCTTCCCTTCGACTTCTTCTTCGATTCCAACTCTTTCCGCAACGTGTCCAATTCCACGTGAACTCCACGGCTTGCCAACTTTGACTGGTGCTTTTCCAGACTCTTGAGTAACTGAAACAGAATCACAAAACCATATCAAGATCCATAGAATACATTTCAATTTCCAAGCGTATTATGAAGTTTTGAACGATATGCTCAAATGACAATTTGGTACGCCAAGAGTGACTGCTTCATGTAATTTGGTTTTGTCTTTTTGACTTCGTTATCTTTGTACAATTGACTGCATGAAAACATTATTTTAATATGGAAAGTCATCAATGTATTCTTAACTATGGAACTAATCTTTGGGTTCTTTTGCACTTCGGAGCAGCAGTATTGAAAAAGTTATTAAAGCTAACCATTGTAAATTATAATGTATCTTGACTCACGACTTTCCACTCACTGGGCTTTTTATTGTGTGAGTGAACAGATTGTCTTCAGTTAATCATAATACTGCGGTATGCAAGAAAGATCATTAAATACATAATTAAGCATAAAAAGTGTTCTTGTATGCCGTAGATACAGAGTTGGCGATCGGTCGTTGGAATTCAATGTAAAAGGGGAAATTCTTACATTGCCCCATACTGAGGGTACTCGGAGATTTATTCAGCACTCCATCTCCATATTATTCTATAAATATACTTAATGCTCATTATGACAGTTTTCGGATTCCAATGAATTTTTGTGCGAGGTTCAATCAGGTTATCTACATTTGTTTTGGCCATTGAGTTACTCTTGTATTGTTACAACATTTCCAGTGCTGTACGAATCAAAAAGCATCGAAAGTACCCACGCACACTTTCGTGTAGGCCAATTATAACATGACAGGAAAAGTCACAAGTTCTGAACTCCTGAAATTAACAAGTCTCATCCAGCTTCGTCATATTAGATAAATTAATGATCTACTACTTTAGTACATGACCACCATCCACCCACCATCATACGAACCGAGATCATTCCAGGAATTTCAGGGTTTTTTACAGCACCAAGTAATGTAACAGAAAACCCGAATTGTGAAATCATCCAAAAACACACATTTCATGATGAGCAGTACCGAGAGAACTCCAATGTTATTGTTGCTGCTATCCAAGTCAGAAATTTATTTTGAAAACATCCCATCACTTACAAAACTCACTCTAACATATCTAACGTGCGTCTATCTGCCTTTTGGTGTAAAAAGAATACATTACATGTAGTCCTTCCGGACTATAACGCCTTCCCAATTCACTTTCACTTGTCGTCGCATCAGAAATTCTACTGACACCAAACTCAATTATCTGGTCTTTAATTAGAGATGTCTCTTTCCTCACTCCTAATTTCACGTACTTTGTATCAAAATAGTTAATAGATTACACGGTTTCATCTAAAAGTATACGTATAGCTATGTAGTTTAGTTTGTCAGTGCGACTATCATATTTCACTTGTGTGTGACGTGTGTTCACCTCCATCTTTTTTATCAGTTATGTTTTAAAATCGCCTCATACAATCACACAGCAAGTTTTAGAAGAAAATGACAATGCATTTTGCAGTAATATTTGTACAAGTGTATCGATACAGATTGTCGCGAAATATTTTTAGCTGATACAACTTGATATTTTGAGTTTTAATTTAGTTTTTAGTTTGTTCAGTTTGTTTTCCGAATCTGCCTTATTGTAATGAAGGGATACTTATTTTGATGTGCTACTTTGCTAGTTTGCCTAAAGTTAAAAGAAATAATGCAACAGTAACTTTTGATATGAAAATGAGTGTGTAATTGTACGCTAATTCATTTCGGATCGCTGCCTATGGATGAGTCTGATGAATTGTAAAACAGCCAACCCTAGTAAGCCAAATCTTGCTGCAATTTACTGGTGAAAACTGAATCGAAACGATTATGCTCTCTTGGTTTATGATGTTCATCCGTGTTCCATACATCCATATTTAATTAATTTTGGTGTATGTTCGTAATGGTAGTAATGGTAGAGAGCGAAAGAGGCCGACAGACGGTTTCCTAAAGAAATTCCCAGAGGAGTTTCGGTTTAGTGCGACGTGCGAGCAGACCCTCATTGAATCCCCATAAGACCGATACATCAGATAATAATAATGACAATAACACAATGCGAGTAGACTTGATTTTTGTTACTTCAAAAAGCAACAGAACTCCTGGTAATGAAGCGACAATAAGTATGAGTAATATAAGTTTGCATTTCATTTGCTTAAATAACTAATTAAATGGGAACTGATGGAAGAATTAACAAGATTTTGGCTTTGGTAAAGAATAACCATTTAAATTAAAATATTGATTTCATTCGGTTAGAGTGAACGAATTGATTTGTGATCTAGTTAGCCTACCTTCTTACTTGATTCTTTAATGTAAGTTAAGACACCGATCACACTCATGGAACAGCTTTGTAAGTATAAAGTGCAGGGAATGTTCTCTGACGAATTGAAAGAAAGATGACAGTGATGGGTGTATGTCATTATATCCATTATAGCCCAAGTTAGTAATGAGGTTTCAATGAACAAGAGTTGTGCATGTCACGTCTGCGATTAACACGTCTAATTATATTCTACTCAACCTGTCCGTGGGTATCGACTACATTTTGTTCGAGGCATGTTTGGTCTTTGGTGTGAAGGGAACAAAAAAGGGTGTTTGTTGGGATGTTTGGGACTACGCTACTTTAGCTTAACAACCCTCCATGGGACTCCTCGCTTTCAATCCCATTTTTTCTACCGAGTTGAACAAGGAGCCTCGGTACAAACAAGTAAATATTATTCTCTAATTACGTGCCATCCACGTATAAATATTTATTTTATCCGTTTTTGTAAAATTTATTTGTAGTGTCACTCTCGTTTTTGACTTTTTTGCGATCTCTCATTTTTCATTTCTTACGTAATGGCAGCAAATAAAATGGGTATTGGTTTGAATCGCTACGTTTGCTGTCAAAATTGAGAGTAAGAATTGCGTATAAGGATTAGTATTATTAGATTGATTCACATTTACTTCAAAAAATGAGAAGCAAATTAAAGAAATATTAAACGGGGCATTGGAAATGTTTGACTGTAGAAATAGTACAGAACATTTTTGGGGCTAAACGAAAAAGATTTCCCAGAACCGATGAATATTATAATAGTCTTCTTTCTATATTTCTTGTATTCGCGTGATTTGTCTTTTTATATGCATAAAGAAATAAAAAACCAAAATGGAAGGAACGGATCTGCGTTTTCCGATGAACGTGGTTGCGTTTCAGAATCAAAAGATCTCTCTTTTAAGGGACAATTCAACTAAAATACTTAAATTTGTCGGTTATTCTCTCGCAATAAATAACTCTTTCGTTCACTATTCATCCATTTATTTCCCTCTCAATTATCAGAGAGGGGCCCCTCACAGATAATTCATAGCTGGCTAATTATACTATACATTTATCTTTTTTGGGGAGTCCGCATAGCTTGAAACAAAGAAGAAAGAATTACAATACGATAATAGATATTCGAGTTGATTCTGTTCTCCCATATAGGCAAGCCTTAAGTTTATTTTTCGTCTTGTTCAAAGGTACTGTAAGAAACGTACTATTGGAAATCCACAAGGGCACAGAAATATGAAAATATCTGAATTTTAAAAACTGATTAAGGCATGGGAATATTATGTATTATGCATATGAATCCTTGAATTCCTCTTTTAATTTCACGAACGACTTAATTCTGCGCGTAGTTAATTGGTGGTGGATTCCCTTCAATTGCTAAAAACCATCACAATTGATGATGATCGGATCGATTGAAAATGTAGAAAAAGTATAACGCTATCTTTATAAAAATTGCTAGCCTACCTGTCCTGATTAAGTTGTTGTGAGTCGTAAGAGAATAAAATATTTTAAACGTGGATGATTGCTGGAAATAAAGCAGGAGTCACTCTTCCGAATCCACACTCAAAATCGATTCCCTTAAATTGATCCTCTAACCAATTGCTTACTTACCACAGGGCAGGGTGTGGAGAAAACTTAACAGAAACTTTGGAAATCCCTTTCCTAGTTCATTTTCCCCATTTCTATACATAAGTAATTCAAACTCATGGGAAACCCTAAATAATCTACTCACTTTACTTGAGCAATTTACTTTCATTTCGAATTGACAAATTGAGCTAGAATATTTTGGCTATTAGTGATAGCTTCTCCACACGGAGTATGATTATTATTTAAAAGCCAATACCTCATGCAATAATGAATAGAGACAGCGAGCGACGGTCATAATAAGTATTAAAACATTTGAAATATTCAAACGGAAAGAGATTACGAAAATAAACATGTACGGAAAGTTTAAAATATTGAATTAATTTTGTAGAGAAATGTTCTCATACTGTCGTATCACATATTCACATATATCGTTTTTGTATTATTACACGACGAACAGTTAGTTTGGAGTGAGTTGTTTTTTCGGGTTATTTGGCCATGGGTGTAATTAGATTAAGGTAAAAAGAATAGCCCAAATTGGATGAGAGTTGTTGATTGTGGTGTGTAGGATAATTGAGTTGTCTATGAGTTTAAATCGATGTTGTTGTTGCTGGTGGGGTTGTTGATTAAGGGATGATGGGTTACCTTTTTTTCCCGTCGGAGTTCCTCTTTGCGTTTGAGTTCCTCGAGGGGGATGGGTTCACCGGAACAGGTCTGGGGGTGCGCGTTGTGGGCGGGGCGTCCTGGCCCTTTCTTCGTATGCTCTCGTTTCCGCCACTTGGCTCTTCGATTCTGGAACCACACCTGAACCAAACAAGATCCATTTCTGTATTACAACTCCACATACAGTCCAACTTTACCCCTGTAAGGTCACGCGCACATCCTACACTATCCTGCCATCATCATCATCGAACTTTCCAAAAACATTTCCTCGTGCCTCACCACTATTCCTTATTCCAAAACCTTACATAATTTCTGATATAGCAAACTTTTATTCTCAACCTCAAAAGGCCTCAAGTTAGATTTCAAAGTCGCTTTCCTTCTTCACAACTTATGACTTGTGTACACTTGTGTTGATGATGTGGTTAAGACAAAACACTTTTCTGATTGAGGAGACCCTTCCTATGCACTCCACAATTATGATTCCTGATCCCTCAATTGAGCCTACGTGAGATTGTTGTGAGATACCAGGAATACTCGTAATTTAACAGAAAGACCTCTCTCCATGGGATGACAATTATGGAACTGTTCAAAAAACCATAAAGTAACGTGGTACTACAATAATAGAGCCCTCATGGACAGGTTGTTGCATTTCGAGGGATGAGAATATGAAGAATGAATGAGCTGTTGGTATTTGAAAGATTAAGTGCGAAAGGTGGTGATGACGTCATGTGGAGTTCAGGTAATCGCTCAATTATCGCGAGGAAGAGATCACAGGTGCTCATCATCACAAACAAAACTCCTTCACGCAATCATCAAACAATTCCTTTCTTTGCTCTTATTTCTTATGTCGACCTTTTGTCGATGTTTACTTATATTAAGGAGCTTCCTTCGTCACTCTCTCGAGACTCTTTGCTACGATAGACATTATAATATAGACTTCGTTCCTACTGTCCAAGACAGACACAGACATGCACAGACATTAAACTATTAAATATTTGACTTATTTAAATTGCCATATGTGCTAAATTCAGTAAATTGCACACACACACAAAATAGTGTTCATCATCGATTGCACGCCATATTACAACAACTGACACGGTGCGGGCTATCACTGGCCACTCACGACGATGAATTAAGCCAAATAAAACCAAAAACCAACAATGAAATTCTTGTTCTTTAGAAGAATCGCAATAACGACTTAATCGAAAAAATGTTGCGTGTCTAAGCTTGGCTTCTCATTATTAATTCTTAGCGGCCAATCTAACAATTTGTCTACAATTGTCTCAATTAAAACATAATCCACAAATTGGTCTCTCTCTTTGCATGAGAGCATTATTAGAAGGACTCACACATTCGCCTACCTAATAATTAAACTCATTTCTGGGTGTCTACGAAGTACGAACAACAGCCGAAAGATAATATGATAATCATATTCTTATTCCTTTTCTGTGCCTGTCTCAAGTTTCCCGTCCAGCCAAAATACTTTTATCATACACTCGACTCATCGTCGTTGTTTTGATTGGAAGAAAAGATTTAATTAATGTACTTTCTTGTCTCAATTTACTCGCAAACACGAGTGTAGTAATTTGTACAAGTATTTTTATGGTTTGCAGACTAATAATTAAAAGTAGAGTCAGCAGCTGCGCAAATGAAAGGTTTTGGGTGAAAGGGACAGGTAAACTGCAGCTTAGCAAGTTATTGGGACTATAGAACTGGTTATCTCGTATTTACTGGAAAGGAAGTTGTGTATGATTTCTGATTCTCAAACGAGTTTATGGTTACAGGCTAAATTGTCGAAATGAGTGTTACATTTAAGTGGACGGCGAACATTTCAATCTTCTCTTTTCTTTACGCCGCTCCACTCAGCACGGAATTCTTTAATAATAATAAAGTCATTTCATGAGAATTCATGTGCAACTTTTTCCAACAGGAATAATAATTATTATTATTCCTGTTAATTACGAATGAACTGCTAAGAACCATGTTCTAATTTCTGTTCTGGCCGTTTCTCTACACTTTCATTCATTTGTACACTTAATGAAAAGTTTCATGAAAACACTCCCGAAATTCAATTTCAATTACCTACGAGTAAATGAAATAGTAGTAATGACTAAATAAATAACACCACTAAAACACAGGACAACATTTCACTTTCGTCTTCGTGAGCTAGACCAATTGAGTTGTTTCAGTTCTTGATTGATTTTGGTCACCTTTCATTCGTGACTCGTGGCCGGTATGACTAAATCTAGAGTTACCAGAGTCATGATAATAATCTAGTGTAAAGGATAAAGCATTTAAGGACTCACGGCGACCCTGGACTCCTTGAGATTAAGTCGAAGGGCGAGTGCCTCCCTCATGAACACATCGGGGTAGTGTGAAGCGTTGAAAGCGCGCTCCAGTTCCTCCAGTTGCCACGAACTGAAGTTAGTCCGTGACCTCCTCCGTGACGAAGAGCTCCCCCCTCCCCCTCCTCCCCCTTTGTCTAGGTCAGCATCGTCATCATCTTCTTGTCCACCCCCATCGTTCTCATCTTCATCGTCATCCGTGTTATCCAGCAGGCTGTCTATTTGATATGAGCATCGTTTCCGCGACACGGATGCCTGGAGGTGCGAGTGGGAGTGGTGGTGGTGATGATGAAGGGGGTGTGGCAGCATGAGTCCATTCATAAGGGGGTGGTGGTGGTGGTGAGACGAAGGAGGGCCATGGTACGACCCTTCCTGCTGGGGGACATTGCTAGGGCAGTCTGTAGGTGAAATAGAAGAAGAACCGAAACGTGAAATGAGAAATGATGGGGTAGATTGAGACGTCCCTTAAGTATACACACAATCTCGTCCTTTCTCTCCGGAAAAAGAAACTTCTTCTTCTGATTGACTTACCTTTATTATTCATGGCTTGGAACTTGTCATTGTTGTTGGCATTTGCAGAGGCAGCGGCTGCAACGACAGCAGCCACGGCAGCCGCGTGCTGCACAGCGATTTTCTGTGACTTGATAAAGTTGACGTAGTCATAAGTCGCCGCTCTGTGGTGGTGGTAGTTGTACGGCAAACTGGCAGCAGCCGCACTTCCACTCGCAGCCATGAACTGATTCAATGCAGACTTTGCATTAGCAAAGTTCAGTTGTTCATTGTCCTTAAACAATTTGGTGGTGGTAGAAGTGTTAGAATTGCCGTCGGAACCGACGACGTTGCTTTTACTGCCGCCGTCCATAACGAGCAACATTCTCTTATTGTTCTTATCGAGAGAGAAGGATGATAACCTCCATATTATTATTCCAGCGTAGTCCAACTTAACCCCGGTTAACTTTAACCTTATGCACACACACACACACTCACATATATATATATATATACACAATTAGCGATTAATTAATTTTTTACGTCTGGCGTGGAAACAATTTACACGAAATTCACTTATCGCGACTCAAGTGAAACTGATCAAGTTTTTCTCTCGTTCGTCGTATAGAAAAGTAGCTTGTTATACTCTTAATGGCACCATCGTTTAAACAATGACCAACTCAATTGATATCGCAGAACGCACACGCCCCCTCGGCATCTCCAGCACTCCTTAAGCAGTCCGAACTGCCAGGACTCGGCTTCAGACCTTACTGCAACCTCCAGTCTCGTCCTGGCCCCTTCTCCGACCACCTAAAAATTCGCAACCAATTTCCCCCTCACCCCCAATGCCCCCCCTTCCTACTGAGCACCTTTCCCAATTTCCAAGATAGATTTTAACTGGGGGATTAAGTAACTGGGGAATAAATATTCTAACTGCTCCTTCCTATTGGAGGGAGGGAGACGAGAGTTCGTCCTACGGGTCCAAATTCCGTGCGTGGTGGGCGGAGATTTGTGTAGTTGCCTGCGGACCATCTGCGCCAGTATAAACC
>Ga0194135_10001358_pt1 | contig 14553 bp, 21 predicted proteins | sample LitLau_LLRF_2013_FD_134024 | JGI IMG/M metagenome (GOLD analysis project Ga0194135, IMG submission 134024) | Freshwater sediment microbial communities in response to fracking from North America - Little Laurel Run_MetaG_LLRF_2013 (version 2) | ecosystem: Environmental > Aquatic > Freshwater >...
GCTGCCGGTGAGGTACGAGAAGCTTTCGGAGCATTTGAGTCGGATTCAGCAAGCGGCGAGGAAGTCTCACCCTTGATAAACTTCGATACATCCCCAATTTCAATATCTGGACACTGCATGGTCAGGCAACAGTGGTCTCCACTCTCACGCAGCTCCTCTTCAGTTCTACACAACAAAAGTGAAATCATAATCAGTATCAACAAATACAACGATAACAATTCTATAAGATAGTAATAGCTTAGTATGCAATCCGTACTGGATCAAGATTTGGATAAGTCCTTCCAGACAGCCAGCATAATCTTCTGAATAGATCCAGTCCTCAAACAGCTCGCTTTGTTGAGCTTCCCAGGTGTGGAGTTCCCGGAGCAAATAATAAATTCCGTTATCTCGCAAAAATTCTCGCGACTTCTGAACGGAGCACAGCTAAAACATATAAAATGAGAACAGTTTAAGTAACTTTAACCTCCAACAACATAATCTAAAAAATAAAAATTTACATTCCACAACACAGTAAGGACTGCGTGACGGGTATCGACATCTTTATCACGCTCTAACTTCGGATCCGACAAAATGTTGGAGCAGACGATGTTAGGCATTCGCATAATTTCGTCATCAGAGTATTTTCCATAACCCGTGATGGGACGCAGTACCATTCCGATAATGTCAGTCTTCGGATTTAGAATTAGTTCATGAATTTCTATGTAAACAATGAAATATTTCTCACTAAATACTAATATATGTATTTTTCATAAGGGTAATCTACCTAAAAAAACTGTGTTGAACATACCTGGATCCACTGCTACGTGAAGTAAAGTTATTATCATGAACTTACGCACGTCAGCGTCACAGTCCTTCTTTTCCAAATTAATGAAACTAGCTAAAGTTTCCAATGTTTTAGGATCATTCAAAAACTTACTGTAAGCCAAGCACAGGATCGAATTTAATAGGAATTGAGTCATTACGTAATAAATTTAATGGAATATGCTACGACTTACTTGCGTCCATACTTAGTCACCGACATGTTGTTCAGTGTGTATGTAAGCGACTTCAAGTCGCTATGATACTTAAGCTTACTAATCGAGTGAACTAAGTCCAGCATTTCCTTCTCGTAAAGATGGCAAATGATGTAGCACCGGCGTGGTTCTCTAGTTATGTTCGCATACACACCAAAAGGGAGAGACTTAACACAATCGAATGTAACGCCGTCATTCCAATAGTCCTTCCATCGATTGACATACGGTAACAAATGAATGATATTCTCCAGACATTCGTCAGAAATGCTGACAGGGGCCCCCAAAAGATTACCGTAAGCACCCAAGATCAGCCCACACTCTTCTTCATGCTTCTTCATTTCAGTTCCTTGACATGCCTTCGACATTTTCTGAACTTTAACGAATTCATCATCCAAAGATTTCATCGAGATTTGAAGGAAGTTCACCAAGACTTCCATGTAGCGGGGAGTTTTCAGCATCAAATCCATAATCTCAGGATGGTCAATATGAGCTAATCGACAGGACATTCAAGTAATTAATAACATCCTGGCCACAAAAATATTGAAACGAAACTAGATTAAGAAACTAACCAACGTACCTATTATCAATTGACATACACCCTTTCGAGTCTCCAAATCCACGACTCCTTTTGTGTGTTCCAACACCTTAAAAATCAGATTAAAGTACGCAAGCTCCTCTTTCACGCTGACACCATGGATCTTAGCGAATTCAAAGGCATGGGGGCGATATGTAGTGTGACCAGGAGGTAAAGTACTTTCGTACTCGTCTAAGAGACGCTGCAGGTGCTCTGGCACTTCATAAGCCAACCCTGACTCCGCAGCAACAGCTTGAGCCTCCTGCAAGGCATCTCTCAGTTCAGCGATGCCTTTGCCTTCCCACAATTTGTCAACACAGCATGTTTTTTCGCTAGATTCAGATTCTACACTCTCCTTGGTCGCATCGTCGACTTTCTCCTTGTTCCCACATTCGACATTCTCCTTGTTCGCACCGTTTAAATTCTCCTTGTTATTAGCACCATGGACATTTTCTTTGTTATTCGCACCTACGACATTTTTCTTCTTCTTGTTCGGCATCTCGCAGCAATCAAGAGCTACCTCTTTTCCCTCCGAGATCTGCGATGAAAATTCATGAAGTCATGCATGGTATCAAAGACTACTGATAATTTTCTAGCTGATGCAATTAATACTATTCGTCGTAAAAGTCTCGATTAGCTTTATACTACCCCCACCACATCATCACGACCCTTGCTATTTACAACCCGTCAGCTCGGAGGTCAAGCCTCGTCCCCTGTTCTAGAAGGAATCAAACGAGGGTCGACGGAAATTGTATACATTGCAAAATTATGAGTCGAATTTAGAAAAATCAAAATGTTGACTGTCCCCCATTAACCACCCCTACGCCCACCCTTCATTCTTCAATATAGGTACCCATGCTATGCATACTTCTCTTCCTATGTAAAATTACGTTTTACCGAGTAAACTACGACACAACCATCATCATCATTACCATCATCACCGCCACCACCACCACCATCAGTAGGATGCATTTTCTATCGTAATTAAAGCATACTTATCAAATTACAACATAATATTGAAAGACACACTTACCAACTACTTCCTTAACGCACGGCCTCCCAACGCTCTAACGGATGATAAGCCCCAAGATAACCTCTTGTCGAAAAACGTAGTGAAACGAAAGTGGAGACGACACACTTGTTGTTCTCGCTGCTGCAGCTGCCACACTCTTCAGTCTGTCCACCTCAGGAGCACGAGAACGAGAGAACGCATGAGAATACAAGGGATTTGAGATCCCGCCTTTTCTCTAGGCGCCCCACACACACGATACTCACTCATACGGGAATACGACGCCAATACGAACCACACACAATTCCACCCACACTGTAACGTCGCACCAAAACCTATTTCTAACTAGTAACTACAGTGTAGTGGGGATTAGCCCCAGCCTGTAACCTTACCGAGACCCCCACACTAAAGCACAGTAGGGGTAAGTACATGTCTGGAAGTCTGGGACTGCAACCTTCATCATGAGAGTCCTTTCTGAACAGGCGAAATGCGACAGTTCTGATTGGTTGTGTGGTCAGGCGAAATGCGACAGTTCTGATTGGTTGCGGCCTTCTGCGACGCAGAAAGCTGGAGCCAATGAATGCTCGCCGATTTGCGTTGCCTTACACACATAGTACACTTATCTGCGACAAAGTGACGCCAAGTCCAGACTTGGTCCAGAGTCACAATCCCACCCATAGTAGCACATGCACATTTGTTATACACTGTAGGGGTTTGGCTTTTGGCCCTGTGGACTTTGGACTGCGTAACCTTTGCGATACAGCATCATCACTGGCCGCCCTGACCTCCTCATTTATACACAGTAGGTAGGGGCTGCGGAGGGGTTTATTGTTCGGGACTGCAACCTTCACAATGTGTCCTTTAGCATGTCCAGGCGACCACCATTGTAGCTGCAGCCAATGAATGCACGCGAAACCGATGTCCAGTGCCTCACATACACTCAAATCACACAACGACGAAGAGGCGTCGTTCTAGAAGTCTCTGGAATCGAATCGGTCACAATTGACTAGAGCAGTCTACTAGCGTCGTCATTCGGGGACCGGAGCTGGAACTACAAGCAGACAGTCGTGCTCACAGTCCTTTTATTCGGGAATAATACCATCAAATTCGTCGTCGTCGTTATCATCGCCTTTACAGCTTCCCTTTTATTACTGCTGCATGGTAATCTTAAAATCTTCATTTTTCTTATAATTCTTAATTCTATTTTATGTGCGTAAATATTGGCTTCGAGAAAATAAGTCTCTGCGTATCATCATCATCATCACCAGATCCGTTGTTGCTTTGTAAAAAGTCAGATCAGTAGGTGGGATTTATCATACTTGGCTATGAGACCGAACTGAAGGAAATTGATTGAACTGTACACGATGTAAAATATATTCTTATTATCTATCATCGCATATTAAAAATTTATTTTATGCAATGTAGCATTATTGCAGTGCGTTGAATAGTTAGGATAGAATAGAGGCGTATAGTAATATATTTGAAATGACCAAGAACCTTCCTAAAAAATGGAACAGAGTACAACAGCTCTTCTAAAGTAAACCTATATAACTACTTTGCTTATTGCAAATGAGTTCCGCAAGGTACAACAATTGCTCTTGTGCTATTAAGTAATCATATTTTTCCATGTACACTGAAACCAATAATTATTATTTAAGGGTTTGTGCTTATCTAAGGGTTTGTTGCATTTTTTAAGTAAGTAGAATGTTCCTCATTATATGTAGCGTGTGTGGTATAATATTGGAGACAAAGCATTGAGAGGTGAAAGTGGCTTATCCATCTGTGCATTATATATCGTCCAGCAGCATAGAATGGAAGTAGTAGAGAATTTTTGTGTGCATGAGATTTGTGTTTGTTATAGAGAGAGCCTTGCATCAGCGGGTAAAGTGAATTACTCACTTCCCTTCTCATCAATACAGTAGATCATATTGATCATGTCATTGTCAACTTTTTAACATTTAAAAATTATCATTTAGCTAAATCTGGCATGGTTAGTCGCACAATATTTTGTTTGAGTTGGTGTCAGATCAGGCTTCACCACCACCACCACTGGCAGCTGCAGCAGCCTTAAACGGAAGTCCTGTGACTCGTCGTCGTATGTGACTTTGCATGTGATAATATTTCTTAAATTATTTTCTATTACAACTGGGTACTCTCGTATTTTTAAAAGGTCTGGCGTTAGCTGCGCGACTCCAAGTAGCTATGATGTTAAACGACGATAGTGTAAAAGAACAAGATCAAGAGCTGGATAAGGAAAAGGATTATCAGCTTGGACCTTCCTCTGGAGCGGAAGTCAAGTCTAATGGTGCTTGTGGTTCGTTGAAGGAGGATGGCGGAGGAAGTTCGTTTGAAGAGGAAGATGAAATCTCCGACAGCTCGGAAGGTGCTGAAGAGGACTCGGTTAGTAAGTCTGATGAAGATATTGATCCTGACTATGTAGACGAGTTGTTGGAACAAGGTGAGTAGTTATAGCAGTAGTTATAATTAAAATTAACAAATGTTTGGTATTAGTTTCACTTGTGCGATTGTGCGAATAATTGTGCGATTATTTGTGCATCTTCAGGATTGCCGGAAAGTAAGAGAGTGCCAAAGAGAAAGCTAACTAATAATAAAGATCAGACAGGAGATAACACTGGGCAGGATATAGAGTATAATGAAAAGGAACTTATCGTACTAGATGGTGAGTTTCACCCTGTTGTTATTATATGAAATAATTTAACAGAGTACAATGTCAAGTTGTATCTAATAATGTTCACTTTTGAATAGTTTATCATCATAATGATAATGATTGAATGGTTTCTGAATAGAAAAAGGAAAGAACACTTTCGAACAACTGCCTGGTGGGTGGATAGAAGTAAGACATTGCAGTGGGATGCCTTTGTATTTAAACCGGCAGACAAGAGTATGCACTGTGGCGAAGCCGTACTTTTTAGGTCCAGGTTCTGTTCGAGTAAGTCATCATTACGTCAGTCAATGCTGATATGGGAGGAATGTAGCTTGATTGTGTGTTTATTCTTCAATCAGCGACATTCCATCCCCCTCAGCGCCATTCCTTGCCTCGCTTACCGACGAGCACTGGACGACGAGTCTAGTGAGAAGCTACCAGTTGCTGAAAAGGGCGGTAGCAATGAAATTCTGGCAATCCAGGATTCCACTGAGGATGGATCGGTGGTCGCTCATAGCAAGTCGGAGGTTGTGCTGGGAAGACGTAAGCACGAAGAACCGGAAGACGGGGAAATCGAATGTGAACCAGAGGTTAAGAAAGCTCATTTAGACGTAGGAAATGAATCTGCCTTCAACGAATCTGCACAAAGCAATGAAGATCTTACGGACAGCAGTAAAGGGATTGCTAATGGAAATCCTGTGCGAAGCTGCCCGTTATCGAAATTGCCGTTAGGAAGCGTTTTACCACAAGCTAAGGTAGCATCGGCAAAAGAAAGTCATGTTTTGAATTCCGTTGCACCTTTGGAGCTGAGAAACTACTGTGAAAAACTTTTCCTTTTTAAGAAAGTAAAATGCAAGCGGTTCAAGTAAGTCGTGCTTCACGAGTTAATATAGTTGGTATATCTAGAGTTTTTTTTTTACTTAAATACAAAACTCTTGGTTTTCAGGACTTGGAGTGCCAGGAGAAAACACACTAAGGAACAGAAACGGCAACAGTTAGAAAGACCTGCTCTCCCCGAATCCGTAAAACTAATCAGTTTCCCAGTACCAAATGGAAGTAAGTTTTTAGTGGTTAGGGCACATCAGTTGAATGAAAAAATGTATCAATGGTATTTAATGACAACAACTGAATTTCAGCTGGAAGCACTGAAAGTGGCAAAGGAGGGAGCAAAGAGTACATCATGAATCCTCAAGGTAAAAGTGACATTTGTATCTTACACGAGTACGTGCAGCATGCCTTGAGAAAGCAGCCTGTGTATCTATACAAAGAGATCGAAAGTGCTAATACTCCTTATCAAGCAACAGTGGTTATCAATGGCATGCAGTACGCGTGTGGTCTTGGCTCCAGTAAGAAAGCTGCTAAGTCCGAGGCTGCCAAAAATACTTTGGAGATTCTTATTCCTCAAATGAAAGAGCAACTAAATGGAACTAAGAAAACTGACAGCATTGACGAGTACAATATTATGAGTGTAAGTATTTAAGTGTACAAAATTCATTCCACAAACGCACTACTGACTATTTTCTTCGTTTACAGTATTTTGAGAGATTTTCTTTCAATGATATCGCCATAGCACAAGCGTGCAAAAGCCTTAGTGAGCCTCCGCCGTACGCTTTGTTACTGAACTGCTTGCAAAGGTAAAATAGCGTTGTAAAAATAAGACATTGAAACTTGATTGTCAAATCATGTAATAATTTTTATCACTTAACGTTCGTTTGTAGAAATTTTGGAAAGGCAACTTCTGATTCAAGTGTTGAATTTAAAATGGTGTCTACTGGCAATCAGTCTAATAAATTTAAGATGAAAGTTGGGGAACATGAAGTTGAAGTCAACGCCCCAAACAAGAAGGATGGCAAGCAATTGGCTTCACAGATTATGCTCCAGGTTTGAATTAATAAAAGTGAATTATAGATTGCTTTTAGAAATGACCTGGTTAAAATTTACAATGATTTTTGATCCTTAGAAACTCCATCCTAATGTCACCAATTTCGGTGCGTTTATCAAGCTATTTGGTAACAGCTCAATTAAAAGCGTGAAGGAGAAAAAGCAAGAAGAGCAACAGATTACTACGCTTCAGAGTAAAGCATCTGCTAACTCTCCAAACTGGGCAATCTTGTCCAAGCTCAGGGAGGAAATGTTGAAACTTGCTGGTCATATTGAGAAGACTAACAATAACTAGTAATTCCTACAGCCTATTTCGCATGCTACTAATTTTAAGAAATGAGACACTTTGACTTATGCCTGAAGACTAAATATAAAAGTCTCGAAAATAGTTTTGTGCCTGATTAAACAAAGGATACTATGATTCTATACAGTTAATATAGCTGATAGGCAAGTACTTGCCTCCTTTTCCAGGGAATTGAAGCTAATGGGTAACGAAGATGCGACGCTTGAAAGGTGAAGCTTTAGGTTAATAAAATCCAATGAGTCGAAGGGTGAAAGATTAGCCTTTAGCATTTCTCTTCGGTTAAATTAATTGTAGAATACTAATGCACCGATCGATCTTTCAAACTACAAACTTTCAGTGTTAAACAAAGTGACAAGTATGGATGGGAATAGGAGTAAATTTTTTGTGACACACAAGAACACATTTGGTAGTATTTAATTATTAATTAAATTATTTGTAAGTATGGTAATTTCGTAACTTTCGAAACTGACTATTTGGAATGTATTTAATATAATTAAATTGGACGACCGGCTAATAACAACAATTTTTGTATGGATTTTATTACATTGGAGTCTGTTGACTTGCTATATAGTTGCATGGTGCATTAAACATATTAACTTTTTCATGGAGATGACTTCAAAATATTCAGACAAGTATTGTAACTGCCAAACTGTCGATTCACAAAAGCATTCTTCCAAGTAATTATCCAAGCTCTAGCTCCTTAAGTTGAAAGTCGCATAGAAGGCAGTTGTAAGCGGGTGTATTGAACAAGGTTGTCATTCGGCTCAACGCACGTGAAAGTCAGCAGGGAACAGTGAAGACGTGAAACGAGACTTCGTCTGTAGATTATCCGTATAGACGACGAGGGGAAGATGCGACGAGTGGTTGTGACAGGAATCGGCGTCGTAAGTCCACTTGGTTGCGGCGCAGAAATCGTCTGGGACAGAATCGCAAGTGGTCTTAGCGGTATTCGATCGCTCACTGACGTTGGTTTCCTTAAACTGCCGTGCCGAATAGCAGGAACTGTCCCCTCTAAATCATCTGACCCTGAAGGTCGATTGACGCAACAATTGCAGTTAGTTTGAATAATTTTTCAATTGCTTTTGCCTTCGCTATGTCTTACAGGTGGACTAAACCTGAGCGACAAATTCACAGAGGCTGAGCGAAGGTGCTCATCGACTGGTACTCTGTACTCACTAACAGCAGCTGAAGAAGCGATTAGCAGGAGTGGACTGTTGACGGGTCCTCTAAGTCAAGAGGAGTTGGAACGTGTCGGGGTTGCAGTTGGAATGGGAATGACTGATCTTCAGGATATTTTGGACACTGGAAAGGTTCTTTCAGAGAAAGGATATTCGAGAGTGTCTCCGTACTTTATTCCTAGGATGTTGCCTAATCTCGCAGCCGGACAAATTAGCATTAAGTATGGGTTTCAGGTGATTCTGCCGGTTAATGATTCATAAGTGCTGAAATTGTTGGAGAAGGGGTACTAATGTGAGGATTCTGAAATTGCAGGGTCCAAATCATTGCGCGTCAACGGCCTGTGCTACTGGAGCCCATGCGATAGGAGATGCATTCAGTCTAATCAGAAATGATGTGGTTGATGTAATGATATGTGGAGGAGCTGAGTCATCAATCAATCCTTTGACGATTGCTGCATTCGCCAAACTCAGGGCCTTGTCGACAAAATATAATGATGCACCAGAGAAAGCTTCAAGACCTTTCGACAAGGATAGAGACGGTTTCGTCATGGCTGAAGGAGCTGGTATCTTGGTTTTAGAATCTTTGGAGCATGCTCAAAAAAGAGGAGCTCCAATTTATGGAGAAATATTAGGTTATGGCCTTTCTGGAGATGGACACCATCTCACTGCAGCAAGAGAGGATGGTCATGGAGCCTTTCGTGCAATGCAGCAAGCTCTTAAAATGGCAAAACTAAGTTTTGAGGATATTTCGTATGTAAATTGTCACGCCACATCGACCCCAATCGGAGACAAGGCTGAAATAACGGCACTAAAGAAGTTGTTTCAGTCACAAAATGTACGTGTTTTCTAAATTATTGTATTTGGCAGTAATTATAAACCATGCATTTGGATTAGCTGGGTGGCGTCCAAATTTCCTCGACCAAAGGAAGTCATGGCCATTTACTGGGAGCTGCAGGAGCTGTCGAAATGGCAATTGTTCTTCAGGGTTTTCAAAATTGTATGGTTCCTCCATGCGCTAATGTTTCTGAAGTTGGAGAGGAATTCAAAGGGATAAACCTTGTGCTACCTGGAAAATGTGACATTTCCAGAGGGAATGGACAACCAATTTTAGCAATAAAAAACTCTTTTGGATTTGGTGGTACAAATGCAAGCTTGTGCTTTAGCAATAGAATCTTGTGATAAAGATAGATAAGATAATGAACTGACGCTGAAAACCATTCACGTAGCGTAACGTAATAAGATTGTTCTTTTATTGGTGTTCGTAATAAAACAAATGCGAATTTAATTAACAAATATTCAACAAATTCATTTACGGCCTTTGGCTCTACCTCTGGGGGGTTGGTTGCCTGCCTTCTTCCCTTTCTTTCCTTTATTGGCCTTGGTCATGGTTTTTAGCTTGCGAAGGTCTTTCTTCATTCTGGGATCAACAACTCGGATAGGCCCTTTAACTCCTGCAGGTCTCTTAACTCGTTTTGCACTCTGGAACTTCTTAGTAACGACGTACGTTACTTCCTTCTTTTTAGTTTGCTTAGCTTTCTTGTAAAGTCTACGCACAAAGGAAACGAAAAGTTAGACAAGGATGATGGAATCATGTGTCATAGTTGAGTTTCGAACTTACTGCTTGATTTGGCTGGCTTTTTCGTTATCTGTAAGTTCTCCTTTGTCTAGAATAGCCTCCGCCTTTTTCTTGGCTTTCTCCATTTTTTTGAATGCTCGCTTCTTCTTTCTGGCTTTTGCTTCAACCACTTTCTTAATTGATCGGGAATTAATTTCCTACAAAACAAAATGATGAAAATAATGGAGTTATTATGTTTCTATGCGTTAAAGAAACTAACTTGGGATCAGAATTAATATCCTACCTTAAGATTATTCCTATATTCTTCAACCAAAGTATCTGGAACAGGAAGAGGCTTTTTCATATGTTTCTTTTCGTCTTCGATGAACCAGTCGGGTAAATTACTGTCGTTAAAGCAATATCTATTCCATCCTTCGTCCATCAATTCCCTCTTGCTTTTAAGGGACTGCACCATTACAGTAGCAAGCGCCAAACCTTCAACGTCAAGTTTTTTCTTCTTTTCTGAAATTGGTAGAATATAACAATTAGTAGTTATACAAATTAAGTTAATTACATGAAGAGCATAGGAGAAGACGTACTGCTAGCTACAGGATCACTAACTACGTCCAATTCGTCAGTCTTTCGCTTCTTGTTTTCTTTTTTAGCTGAGGCATCTTTAGTATTCTTTTTAAGCTTCTCTATCTCATCAGCTTTCTTTTGGGAAGCAAGTTCTCTTTCAAACCCAGGAACCTTAGCTCCTTTCTCTATGTAAGACTCGGCTAGCTTGTTAAGCTCGAAGTCTTCACCCTCTAGTTCTCCGATTTCTTTAAAAATGTCCTGCAAATCACAACAAATCCACTCAGTATATCAAAACAAAATCAGGTTGCAATTAGAACTAAACAATTAACTTACTTTTTCAAACCATTTTTGAGCCTTTCGTAGTCGCTTTACATTCTTGTCACTAGGATCTAAGTCTGTCACAAGAGGAGCTGACTCTTCTTCTTCAAGTTCATCAAGATCAACATTTTCATTTGCTACACTGTCCTCATCTCCATCAATTCCTAGGCCTTTATTGAGGTCTACTTCTTCCTCGCTCTCGTCAGATTTTTCATCCTCTTCGTCGTCCCTTTTTATATAGAACTTTCCACTTTTGTCTAAAATTTCTTCAGATTTATCGTAGTGAACGACTTTTCTCTTTCGTTTCTCCTCATAAAATTCCATCTCTTCGTCGTCATCCATTTCTGTTGATTCCACGTCAGGCATTTCAGGGTTCACCGACACCTTTTCCAAATCTTTCATACTCTTCATTGCTTTCAATGTAAACAGGGAGTCTTCAGTAGTATCTGTTGGGCCAACGTCTCCGGGAATGATCATGTCCAAGCTAGTCTTTTCCTGTATCTTTTTCACTTCTTTCAGTAACTTTTTCCTTTTCCTCTTTTCTTCTCGCCTTTCGTTTTCTTTGATAGATTCTAATGCATCCTCTAACTTTGTTTCAGTGTCGCTTCCTTCTTGTATCTCTGGTATCTCAAGGACATCTTGCGTTCCATTTTCTGATTTTTCTTTTAATTTCATAAACTGATCCCATTTGTCTCTGAAATATAATATGATTATTTTAAGTTTAATAATTCCAAGCATCAGAAGTTTTGGTAGAAAGGTAATCAGAATCTTGTTATAAGCACCTCAGGTCCTTTCTCCAACTGACTAAGGCTTTGATTTCTTTTTTCCCCAATACTTTTACATCACGACAGTAATCTTTGATGTCTTCAGTAGTTTTAGGGCTTTGTTGAATCCATTCTTGATCAATAATAATCTACCAAAAAGTATAGCTCAGTTATATTTGATAGTTAAGAATGTATGTATATAGGTCGTATTTGTCAAACTATCATATACATACCTCTGAAGTGTTTGCAAGCAACTCAACATGATCTGCACTCTGAATAAATTCACTAGCACTGATAGGTTTATATAGAAGTGTCTCTCCAGTTGGATACCCTTCTGGTTTCTTCTTTTTACTAAAAACACGAATTAATGAATTAGTACTTTTTGGAATGCAGCTTAGAACCACAAGTAAAGAAAGACAAATGACTCACCCAACTTCTTGGAGTAATTGCTGCAACTGCTTTTTGTTCTGTGGCAAATCAACATCCTCAAACGCATGTTTAGGATCCAAAAACTTCGGATCAATAGTGTTCGGTGCAAGATATCCCTTGCAAACAACGAATATTTCAGCAGATTCATTCCTACTTGCAGCTGGTTTCGTAGAATACACATGTCTGAACAACTGTTGCAAGACCCAAATGAGCGAATTGTAGTCCTTAGACCTGAAAACCTTGGTCACAAAGTATCCACCTTGTCTCAAAAGCTCTGTAGCCAACTTTAGCGCACTAAGAGTCAAGACATTCTGTTGATAAGCATCTTGAATCCAATTCTGTCCAACATTAGGAGCCCCATCATGCAGAACCACATCAGCCTTCCACGTCTTCATTTCCTTCTTCAACATCTGCAAGCATTTCGGTGTCGTGATATCCTCCGTGATACTTATACACCCAGCAATGGGCTTGATAGGAAACAAATCGACTCCAATGACGAGACTCGACACTGGCATGTTCTGCACTGCAATCTGCATCCATCCTCCAGGCGCCGCACACAGATCAACAAGTACTCGAGATTTCTGAAGAAATTCGAATTTCCTATTCAACTGGAGCAATTTGAAGGCAGCACGGGATCGGAAACCTGGAATACAATAATTTAACTTCTATTAATTCCCATTCTATACATGCAACATGACAATATTATAATATACAGGGTGAACCAGAAATACATATTTCCATAACTACTTCAATTTCGCCATGTTACTGGTTATGGAGAAGAGGCTTCTCCATGTATGTATTTCTGGTTCACCCTGTATAATTAAATTATTGAACCCAGCTTCTTTTCTTAGTTCTCACCTGTCTCTTTCGCCAAATGGTAGAACTTATCCTTCCTTTGTTTCCCTACTTTCGTTTTCTTCCCCATCGTGGCTTATCGTTAGTTGACTCCTATCAAACCTCAACTTTATTTCGAAAACTGACACCTTGCACTGAATTCGTATTCGCACAATACGCGACAATGTAGATGCGGAGAGTGCACGAGGAGAGGAACCGCATGCGACTACTACTACTACACTGGCGAGGCGAGAGTGTGTGTTTGTGTTTGAATGTCACGTGGAGAGGGTTTTGTGAGGCCGACCTAGTCACACACTCTCTCTCGATGGCAGTCTTAACACGAATAATAATAATCTCAAGTTCGGTCGGTGGTGGTGGTGGTCTCGTGAATTTTTTAAGTGGGATTCATTGAGACTTCTTGAGAGTGAGACGACGAGAAGTATTAAGGAGGAGTGTTGCGACTTGTGTTGTACGACAGCAAGTTAAGAATTTATGACTAAAAATACATTTCACAATCACACAGGCAGAGAAAGAGAGAGAGAGAGAGAGAGAGAGAGAGTCGTCAGGAGTGGCGAGGAGTAGTTTATCTTGGTTATCCATCATTATCATCTTTTGGACGACGATAGTGGAACTCAAGTTGAAGCAAACTAGTCTTTTAAATTCAAGTATAAACTAAATCAATTTTATCGTGTCTCTCTTTATATAATTATTATTGGGAGATTGAGGTATGTGTGTGAGTAAATGAGAAGAAAAAGAAGGGTTGGGGTTTCTAATTTTCTGTGTTATTTATTTACAGCCTGGAACAGCTGAGATTAAGTCCTGGAAATGAATAAAGTACTCTACCACCACCGAAAGTGTTGTTGACGAAGGTCCAGAAGATTTACTAGAGAAGATGAAGTGGAGAGCAAGAAAAGTGATCTTTGCTGATGTATGAAAACGGTAGTAGTAATATTATTACTATTATTATTAAGGGACCAGGAGCAGTAATAAGGAGATTAAGCCAGAAAAAGAGGAATATAATATATATATGTAAGCAGATAGTAAGTTATGATAGTAATTCTGAATGAGTTTTGATAATTAGGATTTTGTTTGAGGCGTGAGACTAATAATTTTTCATTTGTGTGGTTTGGTTTGAAGGAGTATATAAGAAGTAATTGAAAGGTGTGTGAGTGAAATGGCCAGGGACGAGAATGACGATGTTCTGCCAGATCAAGATGCTGCTAAAGAGTTTTATGCAAAGTATGAACCGAAGGAAGTTCTGGGGAGGTGAGTTGACTAAATACTTAATTTTGATGAAATGACAATGAAAGAAATTGGGGGATTGATTGGGGAGGTAATTGTTCGTTTTGGGTTCTAGGGGGGTCAGTTCGACGGTTCGGAGATGCATTGAAAAAGAGACGGGGAGAGAGTTCGCTGCCAAAATCATAGATCTGAGTAATGAGGACACAAA
>Ga0194135_10001359_pt1 | contig 14552 bp, 6 predicted proteins | sample LitLau_LLRF_2013_FD_134024 | JGI IMG/M metagenome (GOLD analysis project Ga0194135, IMG submission 134024) | Freshwater sediment microbial communities in response to fracking from North America - Little Laurel Run_MetaG_LLRF_2013 (version 2) | ecosystem: Environmental > Aquatic > Freshwater >...
AGTGTAAGGCTGCTATTTGTGGCTAAGCAGTTTGACTGAAGAATAAGTTTTGTTCCGTAAATGCTTTCAAGGAATCTCACGACAAGACTTTCTCCATAAGGATCTTCCCTATTAAACAGCTTTGGCTTTATTATCCCTCGCACGACTTTCCCATCCTCTCCTCCAATTCATGAGCTGCGTGTATTGCTAAGCATTACTAGTTGTTGATTCGTATTCTGGGCCTTAATCTTTATTTGTGGTATCTTACATTCCTACTTAACTTTATTTCCCAATTGTTTGTGCAATATTCCTAAAAGGTGTGGATTAATTTTTACCCATAACTCACGCTTCCTTCTCCCATTCTTTGCATAATTAGTTACTAATAAAAGTATCCATTTGAGTTTCGGTTTATAGCCAAATTACAGCAGCAGTTTATGGACACATTACACACATTTAGTGCTTTTAGTACTTTCTCCTCCGTGGTTGGGGATCATTTTTTCTTTCTAGAGATATATTTTGTGTATAAAACATTCTCATAGTCAACAGTTTAACATTGGTCGATACTTATTGCATTAATTAAGGATATTAGCAAGAACAGAACTTTCAACTGGTTTTCAAAGCTTGAAATATTTGAATGATACGCAATGTAACGAGACTCCAGGATGGAGGGAAGTCATGAGGCAAAACTGATGAAAGCTTACGACTAGCTAACTAGCAATCAAACATCCATTTACCTCCTTATTATTATGAGTGTGAGATTAAGTCATCGATTTTTTAAATTAAACTGTCAATCAATGACCCAATTATATTGATTAAGACTTCATCATATTCAACACTGCATGAAGAAAGGAGAGAAAGTTGAAGTAATATATCCTTAATTGGCACATAAGGATAAAAGTAGCAGTAATAGTAATTAACTATACATATTTTTAGTCAATACTTTAAGATTCACGCGGATCTCATAAGCAGAGCATTCTTTCCTTGGGCAAACCACATGATCGCGTTCTGATGACGTTGAGTTGACGAATGTGAGGTTTGCTGATACAAAAAAAACAACCCAAATTCTATTTGTGCGATTCGAGCAGGATAAGAAGGCCAGTTATGTCCTGTTGGGGACTCCCATATAGTTTAGATAAAGAACCAGGCGGATTTGCGGAAAACTCATCAGGAGTGAAAGTATGGAAAGAAGAAATCCACGCCGTCATGTCTGTTACGCGATGAGACGTCGTTGACTTCTCCCAAGTGGATTTGGAGTTGAATATTCAACTTTTTTCGATTTTCTCTCGAACAAGTTTCCAACGTGAGGGCCTCAACTACTCTCAGTCAGTCATTGGGACTGACTGAGCCTACGATGAGATTGTACCATATTTGCATTTCTGGTTTTGGTGAAAGCAACTCACGAAATAGTTACCTCCCTTTGAGGCAGAAATGGTTTCAAACGGCCCGTGTCTTTGTTGATTCCCTTTAGAATGCATACTTGAGTAGGGACAAAGCGACATATGAGCAGATTTCTTCTTCCTCCAGTTCAGATAATATGCATACTACTACAGTTAGCTGTAGTACACAAGATGAGAAGGGAAAGTCACTACCATTACTTCCCGAAATTACACAGCGAAACTTCATAAAGATTAACGTGGCTCACGTAGCACAAGGTAGTTTACAAAAGTTATCTCAACTAAATAGCTCTACAGAGGTCAAAGTTGTAAAATACTGTCCAGTATATAAATTGTGCGGATGTAAGTACTAACTGATTGGTGATTCCGTTAAACACAGAGCGAGTCATAGTTCGATGGGAACACAACTTGAATGCAGGTTTAAATGGATATCGCCCAGTAAAGTCTCCACGGGAAAGATGTTTTGAAAGTAGTAAAATGCTCTTGTTTGCAATGTAATCCACCAACTCGTAAAATGAGAAACGTCTCGTTTCTCTACATTTTCAAGTAGCAAAAACACACTATCCATACAACTAACACGATGCATATCGTGTAATACACTCAATCTAGTCCACACATGCAATGTATACACTATACGCTACATTTTCAACAAAGGCTTCATTTTATGAAAACCTGTATAGCAATAAACTTTTGCATTTTTGCTTCTCTGACTATTCTCAAGCATTATCTTCGATGCGAACATTTCATTCTGGGCGAAATTCGGGAATTTTTCCTGCCTGGAAAGTACATCATTTTATGAACGAATTGAGTGATACACACACATTCGCAATATGTAGCTCGTCTTCCTTTTCCGTTTACCCAAACGAACATTTTGTTTTGTCAGTATAAATATAAAACCTCGCTGGTCTTTTCGCTTGTGAGCACGAGGCTCATTGTATATCGTTAGTTGGAGTATACAGAGAAAATACTTGGAGTTTATTATATTACAGTTGACGTAATATAAGTCGGAGGAGTATCCTGAGATAAATCCTACAACTGCTCCTGCTGAATACTTTTTGTCCCAATGTCATCTCACACAGGTATATATATAGAAGGAAGCAGTTCCCCTGCTCTATCTTCATCCTTCAGGACAAAACGAATTGTCGCGATGAATTGTTTTCTGTAGGTGATTCGGATGTCAAAGATTCTTTGTTTTCACTATTTTATACGGCAATGTTTATTGTCTTTTTGTTTGCTTCTCCTGTCGTCTCAGCGAATGTATGTAAGTCTGAGTTTGCATCCAGTCCAAATCTTCCTCGGGTCTAATGTCACACATCTCAATTTGTGAGCAGAAAATTCAATAGTTTCCCAATGGAGGTAACAAGGAGATTGGATTCTTTCGAATGAAACTCCTAGAAAAACGTCTTTCATAATAGCTTAAAACTGACAGAGTCAAAGGTCGATTGACTTCCTCAAGAGAGTCCCTATGAGCAAAATATATAAAATATAAACACATAAAAATGCCAGAGACTAGTGAAACACTTGATTGTTAGTTGAGAAAACCAAAAGTTCTGTTTTGAAATATACGACAAGTTTCGACTGAAAAAATGTCAAATTTGGAACACGCAAAAGGCTTTATTTATTTGACGTGTTTTTTGTAGACAAGTACAAACTGAGCCTTTCTGCCTGAGTCATTCATTAAAGGTTGAGTCAGATCACTTTGGTCAGGCAAGAAAATTAATCTATTGCTGTGTGATGTTCCAGATTTTTCAGATTTTTTCGTCTCAATTGACGCAAGTGCTGCTGCTGCATATACGTATGGTCTTTGTCAGTTTATGAACACTCCCGAAGAGTTGGTAAAGAGAACTATGTACTATTCCAAGAAAATGCGCATTAGAAACGCTTGATGAAGTCAGACACTGAAGGTTAACAGTCCCCAATGATCGTTACTCCTTGATCACGATACTTTTATTTTATTTTAGCTCCAGTCTGGTTTTAGCTCTTGGTTAATTTATTAGATTGGGTGGGGAAGCATTTACGGTCAGCAGGTCTTGTATATTGTTAATTTAGCAGCATAAGGCCGAAGAAGAATAGAAGAAAACCAGTCCACGTTCCATCCTGCTTAGCATCAATTAGACCTGTGGATAAATTTATAAAAACAATATATGGTTTGCACAACCGAAATTCACGTACCACTACCATTGGAACGAAGAATTCCTAACATATTCCAACTGGACGTAAAGACTAAAGAACAACCACAAGCACTTTTGCTGGTCCAGAGACTTCTATAACTGGTAGCAAACAATTGAAGCCGACTGTATAATTGATAAGCCCATTTGGATGGAATTAACCCAGCTTTACTTTACAAAGACTTCACAATGAAATTCAACAGAATTGACATCCATATAGGTCGAACAGAAAAACCAACACGGTTTCATTTACATTTGCCGACACTTTAATGAATTATTACGAATTTTTAGTTGACTAATCTCTATGAACCAATGTTTGAATATTTACTAGGAAAAGTTGAAGGGCAAAGAATGCGTCAAATACCAGTGCACACGTACGCAGCTTCAATGTAGATCATAACTCATATAGAACTCATGATTCAGCATCAATTTCAAAGCGTTTGAAAGCTTGCATTCTTGTATTCACCTACGTGTGTGTTTCCCAATTGTGAATGCAAACGTGTACAAGTATAACCTTGCTCACTTTAATCTATTTCGGTTTATTTGTTGAGAGTTAGCTGAATGGATCCTTAGAATATAAAGTATGGTTCTTCAGAGACTCGTAAGAGACTTTGCATAATCCATGCATGCCACACACATGACCATAACTGTCCATATATAACTTTGATCATCATATCACATTACCGGAATACACATGTACTTAATCGGATGGACGGGAAGGACAAGTATTTCCACACACAGAGTACTTAACGATCAGATAACTACAACCACAAACATATCATAACAAAGTAGGACGAGTAATGCTTTCACAATTCTGGTAAAAGCACAATATATATTGTTCTAGGATAATGCTCGGTAGGATTATCTTTGTGCACACTTTGTAATATGCAATCTAAAGCCGGATGATAAGAATTAGTAGACTATATATGTGTAATAGTGTACCTACCTTGTTTTTCCACAATGTTTTAATAGTCATACGAAGTTCTACCTGATATGATGTTGTTAGCAATACACGTACAAGGAGATAATATCATGTGTATAATGTGTAAAGCTTCACATACTTTCTCCGTGATGAGTCTGCAATATTATACGCTGTTGCTGCTGTATGAATGCATCTGAGGAACAAGAAATTAACCCAAGTTTGTATTCAGCCATTATTATCATTACACGCAGAAGACTATGGAGAGAGAAGTGTAAAATATGCTGTCACATTTCCAGCAAGGATAATGAATAATGTCCCGTCACTACTACACCGTCAGATAAAACAATCCAAATAGAACGTGCAATGAATGCAGAGACTTTACGAAAGGAAGCAAATAACAGAGACTCTCATGAAAATGCATCTCTCTCTCTTTCCGTGACTCACTCACTCAGTTAGTTAGTTGGTTAGGCGTAGTCTTTCACACGGTAACTGGGGCAGATAGAGAAAGCATCGTCTCCACTTTTAGAAATTGAACATTGTCAACAACAAACATATCGTCATCATTATCCTCCAGAAATTATCAACATACACTGTGGTGATGATGATGATGATACGACAACGATGATCGCTTTCATTATTACTTGCACCACCGTGTGTAAACCTAAAGTAAGTTGAGCCTGGAAGAAGCAATCATTTTGTAATTATCTGTTCTCTTCCTACTCTCTCTGTGGCACTTGAGATTATTATTGGATCGTCGTCGTCTTCTTCATCTGTGAGTAAATATTATAACAGTGTATGCCTTTCTGCCTATCAACTCTCTCTCTCCCTCTCTGTAATGGAATTGAAACAGCGTTTCTCATTTTATCATCTTCTCACACATTCCTCCTTTCCCCCGTATATATACCTCAACATCATTTCTAATCCTTTTTGTTTGCCTATGTAAAACTTTTCTTGTACATGTATGCATGTCTTTTTTCCATCCTTCTCATTCTTTTTTTGTCTCTTTTCGCACAACTACGACTATATGCTTCACGTTTTTCAGATTTTTCTCTTCAGGGAATGAGAACTCCCTAGTTAGTCGTCGTAGAGAAGGCTTTCCCTATTTACACAAAATGTTTACTCTTCTTCAGTTGAATAACTATTTCTGCTTACTGTTTTGTTGGAATGGTTGAATGAATAGTCTGGAACTCGCACGAGCAGTAAGTGTGAGAGTGTGACTCTTCCTTACTTGCGCGTATCATTATTTTATTAGGAAGATAAAAAGGTGGGCTATTCTAGGCATACCTACAACACATAGTGATCATGTTAATCGAACCAATTGGCTTTTGGAATATTACTGACCCATGTAATGCAACGGAGCTACATAGTTTCGAATCTCGACTAACGATGAGCTTATGTGTGTGATCAGTTGATCAGACTAGCAGTTAACTAGCACCTGACTAGCAGTTAACTAGCACCTGACTAGCAGTTAACTAGCACCTGACTAGCAGTTAACTAGCACCTGACTAGCAGTTAACTAGCACCTGACTAGCAGTTAACTAGCATCTCACTAGCAGCTAACTAGCATCTCACTAGCATCTCACTAGCATCTCACTAGCAGCTAACTAGCATCTCACTAGCAGGTAACTAGCATCTCACTAGCAGTTAACTAGCACCTGACTAGCAGTTCAGCAGCTTCTGACTAGCACTTCAGCAGCTACTGACTAGCAGTTTAGTAGCATCGTACGAGCAATTCAGTAGCATCTGAGGTGTGACCCAATATGGCATATATATGACATGAAACTGTGTAGTCACCCATGCTTATAAGACCACAAAAGGGCATTTCCTTGTGCAAAGCCTCGTCAATCAGATTAAATGTATCTCTGTACGCGACGGAGAAAGTAGAGAGACGAAGGGGGTGAGAGATGGTATTGATTTTCAGTTGGGCGAAATACTCTTTTGGTATTAAAGTATGATGTTCCATGTTCACAGTTGCAGTGTTTGACATGAAAGATGATTTATCACCGAATAGAATAGTACGCAAGCAGTCATTGGAAATCAAAGCAAGTGGGAATTGATGTAGAAGTGTTAGAAAAAGAACACAAGTGTGAGTGAAAGGATGTTGGATTGGATCTTCGATTGCTTTGTGGAGAAAAATAAACAAAAATCTAATTCAAACCGAAGTACTTTCCAAGTCACACTACTCAGAAATTGTTTCGTTTTTAGCAAAAAGTGGGCGGCTCTTTCTGCAACTCACTTTTTGTAAGAAACGTTTATCACTACGCCCAGGAAATGTATTGACACGACGGAGAAAAATCCCACGCGAGAGAGTTCTATTTGTAAGTAGCTGCTGGTATGATGATGACATATAGGTACAGAAAGCTTTCACCTTCCCTCGTGCATTTTATCGGAGATATCTTTCGCAAAACTTATTTTGCCGAGGAATAATAAACTTCATCTTTTTTATTGCGTCTCTTGTTAACTAAACTTTAATCTATTTTAACGAGAAATACATTCTGTGAGTATGTCGTACATTTCATGACATAGGAGCTTTCTGTAATCAGCAATATCAACACAGAAATTTAAGACAGAGTAACGAAAGCTAGAAAGATGATACTTTCTACATAGATTTTCTTTTCGTCATCTAATACATTCTTTGACTTCCTGAGTAAAGTTGTAAGTAAACAACTAAAAGCAAATAACTATTCTGTAGATATTTTACGAAACGATTACAAAGTGAAATACACAAAGTTTTTGTTAAAGTACACAAAGAACCTCTGGCCTTGTATTATAAATATAAGAAAATAATATTGCCTTAAAGGAAGCCTTATGCTTTCTTGAACTTAAGAAAATAATCAGGCACAAACACACACACACGGTCTAAAAGTTCCAGTAATCTACGAAATGGATAAATGACGAGGTTTTAAAACGAAGGACGAAGGTTGACGCGTGGGATGAATGAGACATCGACGAATGAAAGAAAGTTGGATGATGGTGAAAGTGTTCAAGGGTAGGCAAAGAAATGTAGAAGCCTAAAAGTGGATTATTCATATGTTCGCCATTCGTAAGTATATGTGTGTGTGCGTTTGTATATTTCTCAGGAACGATTGAGACAGTGTTTCAAACAAAGCTATTCTAATAATTGTCTATTTCGTTTGATCGTGTGGGCTCAGTTTAAAAATATGTCAACAAGAGTTTCAATCAAAACAAGGTTTTCTCTCGACTACCCTTGCCGCATGTACATACTATTGTACACGGGCAAATCCAAATAGAATTCCATTGGAAGTGCCAAACGAACTTACTGGAGCATGTTTAGCCGAGCCTACAAAAGCTTCCTATTTTCACTTGCCCTCCAACAGCAGTGTAGGGATTTCTTTAAACTCAACGATACTACTACTCTCTGAATAGCAAACAAAATATATATATATATATATATATATATATGCAATAGTGGCACCTCAAGTTCAAAGGAAGTAGTGGAAAAAGCCAAATTTGTGTCCTCTAGGCATCCACTTCACACAAAACGATCCCTCGTCACTATTTCAGATCGCAAGATCTGACACTAAGTTGACTTTGAGCGAAATATTTCTGTAACTTTATACAGGCGAGGCGAGATTTAAGTTGGGATCTCATCCTACCCCGACTTTTTTGCTCCTTACAGGCATAACGATGATAATTGACCTCCTTTTAGGCGTCGATCCTCCTTCGCTGATGCTCCAATTATTATTCTCCACTGATTGCTGAACAAGTACAAGTGCCTCAATTGATAATAAGGCCACTCAGAAAAATCCCTTGGTACTTCATATGTATATGTATATTTTCTATTTCGTGACCTAAAATAATGAGACAACTTCAAATATTCAAGCATCACAAACCATTGATAATAACAATAATGATAAGTCTGAACTCTTCTTAAGTCCACCACAGAATCTGCTGTTTTTGCTTAAGGTTTATGTTCAAGAACCTACTTGACCATCTCCAAGAGACGCCAGCTCCAGATACCCGAATATCCTGGAGAAAGAAATAGAAATCCTAAAACTTCCTGGAGAGAAACCTTAGACGGATTTTACACATAAGTCCATTTGAAGTTGGAAAAAAATCTGGACCCACCACACGTGTAGCGTATGAAATGCTGAATAAATGATTGTGTGTACTTCTACATCGCAAAAGAGCTAAAAGGTGCTTTTTGCTTTCAATATGCAACATAATATATTATCTATAACTCACTTCACGAAAGAGCAATCTCAAAAACTCTTGATGTACATATCTCCAAAACTGAGGTCAGCGATGATCTATAAGTAATTGCCTTGAAAACTCTCTACCTGTTTTATTTCAAAACACCCAATACACGTCTTCAAATATGTATTACGATGTGGAGAGCAAGCAAGCACAAATCTTAACCAAGAATACACACATGATTTTCAGATTTCATCAAACTTCCATCCAACTTGTATGGAAGGCAGAGGAAACAGGATTTATTTTGCAGAGAAGGATATGACTTTCTTCTTCCTTAAATAAAAAAAGCTTCCTCAAAATCTTTCTCCTGTGTGGGTAAATCATATCTCGAGAAATAGTAACCAACCAAGCTGCTTTCCCGAGAGTGAGTGTTCCATGTTCCATCTTGCCCTCATACTCTAATTTTCGAGTGAAAGACTGTCTAGCAAAAAATCCATCTACTTCTTATAGAATCTTGAAAAAGGAAGACCATGAGTAACAGCAGTTCTTTACAACCATCATAAAATAAAAAGCACTCCCGAATTCTTTGAGGATCCTGCAATTAAAGTAATTGAGTTGACTCCTAAATTAAAACTCTGAATAACGAGAGAGATAGAGAGAGATAAGAAAGGATGCGATGCATCTTTCCAACTAACTATACATATGCAGCAGTAGTTGTAGCAGAGCTCCTCCGATCTTCGGAGAATTAATGGAGAATGTTCAGAAGGCTTCGGGGGTTTAAAAATGTGCAGGACGCACATTGCTGCCTATTGATCTTTTTAATCGCATCGATCTCTAGTGTATAAAATCTTCTATCATCATGCATACATATATACCTTCTGTCCGAACTTCATTTTCATTATCAAGGAGCTCAGGAGCTCAGCAGCTTTTTGCCTATCTTCAGTAGATTATGCATAGTTCTTCATCCCTGTGGAATGTGATGCTGAGAAAGTTCCAGATAGAAAAAAAAACCCCTGTAAGCCCATCAGATATATATCTACATAGAATCTTGCACAGGAACAAGAATGACAAAGCTCAAAAGATTTGTTCATGGTTCCTCGATTTGCTCTCATTGCACTTTTCTTTATGACAGATTTTTTTTTTACAAAAAACGGATATTTCATTCAGTAAAATAATAACATAGTACCCAGTTTTGATAGTTCTTATTGAAGCATGAGGACACTAAACCTAAGCCTACAATAATATCAGTCTCGTAAATTGCAGTTTAGAAGGAAAAGCAACGATATACTATGTGGAAGTATGGAGGGCATATATATTATAGATATACGGGCACACACAGGTCTAAAGCTCTTATATATATGTATATATCTGTCTACGACTCTTCTAAACGAGGAAGAAATATTCTTCGACGAGTTGTCAAACGATGTGTGTGCTGCTTGGAGGATTCCATCGGATAACTTTTCAGACAATGGTAAGCTTCGCTCCAGGACTGGCATATTGGTCACTGTTGGAATAAAACAATTTCACCAAAGCTTCAGTATACCGGTGGTGCAACTCATCTATGTCTTTAGTGGAGGGGTCTTCCCTCTTTTCCACGGGAATCGGCTCACCGACTATCAAATCACAGATCAAAGGAAGGAATTAACTTTAGCTAGGTATATTCTGCATTACAGTTCGTGTGTGTGTGTGTGTGTAGGATGAGAATTCGATTTGGGAAATGAATGGAGCTTTCAGAATGTGAACAGACATTAAACAGAAATTTATAGAACACAGAAGCAAAGACAAAGCAACAACACACCCACACAGAATATAAGCCGACTGTAATCCGGTTTAGTGAGTTCTAAGGAAATGAATTCGAATAGCTGCGTATTGTGTTACACAATATTTTTAGATTTACTCACCCACGGAAATGATACTTGACCGCCTGGGAACAATACCAAAGGTGTACTAAATGATTGGAACAAAGTAATATTAATTTTATGTGTTTGTTTCTTGGGCAAACAAATGATCCACATCAAGAGGAAAGTAATTGAGGAGCATTTGGGAGGAAGAAATTAATACCTGGAATATCCCTCGGCCGTTGAAAAGACATGGAGCAATGCCCAAGACTGTTTGTAATTTATTTTGCACATTCCTCATGAAGGATCCTTCGGGGAAGTGTACTTGGTTGTAAATATCAGTTTCTCCAAACGAGAATACAGGACAGATATGGGCTCTGAAATCGAATAAAGATGACGAACTACATATTCAGCTATTATTTAAATGTCTTCTGTCTCTCGTGTAATCTCTTCGGGTAGAAGATATTGAAGTGAATGCTTTCGTAAGCAGCACAAGCTCTAATAAACAGCATCGTCGAAGAAAATATGTCTAAGCTGCGTATTATCATACACATTGAGGAAACAAGTCTACAACGGTTGCTTGTGGTGCGTTTGTCAATGTTGAATGTGGGAGAAGAATACGCCACCACATATCTTCCTATATAGGTTCAAGTATATATGTGTAAACTTACCCGTGTCTCAAAGCTGTTTTGATAAAGCCTTTCCGATCTTTTAGCTTGACAATGTACGATCCCGGTTGAGACTCGAGCGATTCAGGAGCACCTCCAACGACTAATACAGCAGCATGCCCACCCTCTGGTCGGCTCAGGAGATAATTTATACTCGATTTGGAGGCAGAACACGCTCCTAAGATATGCAATTTGTAATTCAGATAAAACCACGGGATAGAAAAGCTTCTCAAATGCTCATATGACAATACTAATATTATGTTTTATGCTAGCCAGTTGTATTTCTAAGTAAGACAAAAATCAGCTCAAGCAAACACACACCTGAAGACATGAGATACTCTCTGTAAAACGGGAAGTAATAATGCCCTTCTAAAGTCAACAAGTGTGGCGTAATTCCCGGAAAAACCTCTGAGAATCTTGTTCCTTCCTGTGGTGAAAATGACAAAAGGAGTCCATTATTATATGCACTCAGACACATACGAGCCTTAATTCACTTACAAATAAATACAATTGTCTTTCGAGTAAATAACAAACTCATACCGTAGCGAAGACTCCAAAGATACCCGAACATAAAATCCCATGCGGGTGCGAAGCAAGAATATAGTTCTTCTGAGGATCCAGCTCTGCCGTTTTGATCAGCTTGATAGGAAAGTACTCGCAATAAAATTGCCACCACCTCCAATTTCGCACCCAATTACTCCTGTGTGCAAATCAAGGACAGGGATAATACATACCGATCGAGTGACTGAGGTACTATACACATAACTGAATGAGATTAAAGAAGAGTTCTGGAATAAACGAATTGTTACACACGTTACCTTCTTCCCCCTTGATTGCACTTGTCTCTATCGTACAAAAACCAAGCCAAGTATAGGAGAGAAATGAAGCCAAATTGGGTGTAAAACAGGAGATAAAGGAGAAAAATCAGACACCCTGGACCCATTAAAAAGAAAGTTAGAATCCACGATGCCACTGCTAATGTTTGCATCCTCCGTTCCCACGGGATTTGCAGAGGTGCAAACTTTATCGCTCCTAAAACTCCTAATGCTCTCCTCACTCTGTTCCGCCTGAAATTACCAAATATATTCTTATGATTATTGCCACAAATAGATGAATGCGTGGTACTTCTTTCAGTATAAACAAATTTATAGCTGCTAGATCTACTCGAGCGTAATAATCATCAGGATAAATCAAACACAATATTCCATTTGGACAACCATTATTGAGATTATTTGGTACAATTAGGGTAGCCCGGTAGCCTCTTTCTTTCACACTCCATCGTCCACATGCCAATTATTTTTCGTGCAATCCTCGCATTCCTTTTGATCGCGTTAAAAGCATTTCTATTGCTGAATTTCCTTAGATCTACAAACCAATTATTACCGACTGTCTGATCAATCTACGCCAGTGAATTGCCTTGTTCAATGATCCCCTGTGTAGTACTTCTTAGCCTTAATATCATCTCCGAATAATATAGAATAAAGTTCAAGTTACCTCAACTTGTCCTTCTGATCTTCATCGACATTACGCTCGACTTCTGGACCACAGATGAGCGTCTTTATGTCCTTCTCGGGCAATTCCGAACTACTTCCTCCCATTATTTGGTGTATTCTTGGGAATTGAATTACTTCTTAAATGGATTAGCAATAACACCGGGTCGACCTGATGTCAAATTGTCTTGTCTTCTAACTTTCTTGTACACTACTTTATTTAATCCCTAATTTTCATGGGCTGTTCCAAGAGTACTTAAAGCTCGTCTGGTAAAACTCTGTAGATTAAATTGTATTTAAATTGAAGATCAAGTTTAAATTTCGCTTGAATATTTACTTGAAGAGATCTATAGTGAGAAGCACAACAACATTGAGTTAAGAGATGTGATCCATTTCATCTCATGAGTAGTTCATCTCGGTAGAAAAACTTGAAGGTTTTCCCACTTCAGCAACAAGTTAGATTTAGAAGTGTATTAGGACATCAAACCACACTATATAGTATATACACCAAGATGTGTAGTAGGACCCTTTTGAAGAAGACCCCAGCCAAAACCGTTTACTTGCACTGCTTACTACAATGAGATATATTGTACGCAAAGCACATATTATTATATTGTGTGTATGAATACTGGTCGTGGTTACTTGGTTAGTGAATCTGTCTGCATCATCATGAATGAATGAACTGCCACTATACTTTACTACAGACACCAAACTACCAGACAACCCTTATTGGACTCTTTACATTGGCAACGGATATGAAAACCCTAACCAGTTCTCCCTCGGACAGGGTTGGTTTGGGTTAAGAAGTCTCTTTAAGCTCAAAAGTCAAGTGCAATACTACAACTTATTGACTGTGTAAATGGAAACGCCAGTAACAGAGATTAAAGGCTATCAATACCACCGGTAGACTTTGCTTCCTCAGATATCACTGCATTTCCAGTACTTTGTACTTGATCTTTCAATTCATGAACTAATCTTTTCCCATGTTTTTAGGGTCAGGAAATGCACTTGAGAATGCACTGTATTTGTAGCAGTATATTATTTATCATTCCAGTAGAAAGTAAAACCATGTCTAAAAGTCACGGTTCTCACTCATGTGTCATAGTCATAAGCAAACAATAATAGACAGTCCTTAATAATTGTACTATAGGATGAAAATATATTTTTAGAGAAATTGTAAAATGTCTCTTTAAACTAATGAAAGTACTGCTTGCAAGCACACTAAAATAATTAAAATGATATTGATGGTTGACGGAATACAACAAGGATACTGTAAAATGCTACACTTCAGCTTCATCGCATGCTATAAAGTATAACGACAAGGCTATATAAGAATCTCAGCATTATAAAAACACTTGCGTGCAGATGCAGATTCAATTTGAGAAGCAGTAAAGTTCACGCAGAGTGAATAAAGGACCAGGTAAGAGAAGCAAGAAAAAGGCAAATCTCAGAAGTTGTATTGCCAGCATGTGTTTCCAATGTGTAGAATGGCTTTAAAGGGGATCAAAATCATACAATAAGGGAAGCCAAAAACGTTCATTTAAGTGCGAAGCCAGTCGGGAGCAAAGAGAAAGTTAAGGTCAGTTGAATTCGCCCATTTTCTCTCGTTGATTGACTTGGAAATTGAATGTTGAAATTGTTGTTGAAAAGTACAGCTGTGGCTTCGCAAATTCCACAAAGTCGGGAAATCAGTTTGTTGCAGACGTGTTATATTGTACTTGAGAGGGAAACCAATCGAGAAAACATGTGGAGACAAGGCGAACATTCCAAAAGGGAGAAAGTTGAGAGTCGCAGCAGAACTAAAGGAGGAAGTCGGCAGCAGGTGTGAATGTAATCCAGTTTTGCATCTCACAGCAGTCCTTTTAATGTTTGCGTCACATTGTCTCAGAATCTTGAGAAATATATGTTGACGACGACAACGACGACGACGGGTTACAA
>Ga0194135_10001360_pt1 | contig 14542 bp, 8 predicted proteins | sample LitLau_LLRF_2013_FD_134024 | JGI IMG/M metagenome (GOLD analysis project Ga0194135, IMG submission 134024) | Freshwater sediment microbial communities in response to fracking from North America - Little Laurel Run_MetaG_LLRF_2013 (version 2) | ecosystem: Environmental > Aquatic > Freshwater >...
CTCTTGGGTTAAATATCGAAAAAAATAAACTGATAAATGTCATTTGTTTATTTTTTTTATTTACTTTTTCCAAATGCAATGGATATGATTATGGTTAGATTTAATACGTTATTCAGAACTAATTGGGGGGGGGGTTCAGCTGACAAATTATCTTTCAATACGAAGCGATTTAAAAACACCTTTTAAAATCAAGATGTTTCGAAAGAGTTACTGCTAAGAATAATGTAAAAGCAAGAGTGTTACGATAAAAAGTTGGTTTCCTAAGGGACAAGGATTGTGCCGAAGAAGGACGAAGGCCCTTATCAGCTATGGTGCGGTTACCCCTTCTCCTCCTCCTAAAGAGTAAAGGAACAAGAAAATGTGAGTTTGAATTTCGCAAAGCTGCTTCATAGTTATCTCACTTCCAAAATCTCTGAATTCCTTCCTCCCTATATCTTATTCAAGAATCAAAGCTCTTCAACGCCAACGCCTTTGATCAGGTTTCTTAGTTGAGGTGATTTACGCATTGCAGTGCAGACACTGTCATTTTGTCATTTTGTGACAAAAACTAATGTTGACGGAACCATGTACATGAAACATATTTTATCGAACAAAATAATAATAAATGCGTAATTTGTAAAAACTACTGGTACTGGAAACTGAAAGTATACCTCTACGTCAAAATGGATTTCCGTCAGTAAACCAATATTAACGTATAATTCGGAGAGCAATTGAGATATATTGGATGATCCGCTTGCTTCCATGAAATGAAAGATTTATTTCCAACACGAATTCAAACCTTTTTCCGCTCTATTTACAAAGGAATGGCTTCAATCCTTTTTCACATTCGTATCTACCTGCCTACATTGAAATCTAATAAAGGTTAAATCAACAGACGCAGAAGAGAAAATTGGAGGAGAAACGGGAATTCGGGGACCCGGGCTTTTGAAGGCCACTGGGGGGAAACCGAGTTGTTGAGGTTTGACCCAGGGCGGCTTGTCACCTGGGCACATTCAAATTTAACTCTTCATCCCCATATCCATCCCTTTAGAAAGTTTCTTTCAGGAGAGTCACCAGCCCCTTCCGTCCCTTTTTTACATCATTGATATTATGTTTTTAGCCCCAAAATAGAAACATGAAAACAATATAATAAAATAACCACCAATTTTCTTTAGATACCTATGTAAATGTGCAGAGCTGATTGCGAATTGAGAGTGGTGCCAGAAACTGCCTAATTTTGTATCCAATTAAGGAAAATTTCTGATAACAAAATAAAAACATCAATGTTTTTTGTTTTCAGGATTTTGTTGTGGGTTTATCGATCCTCTCTCGAGGTACTTTAGAAGAAAAATTAAAGTGGACCTTCTCCCTGTATGACATTAATGGAGATGGCGCAATCACTCCAGAAGAAATGACTGAAATGATTGCAGCCATCTACGACCTGATGGGCAAAACCACAGAACCAGTCGACGAGACCGTCCTTAAGAACAAAGTTGACGCCATTTTTCGGGTACCTACCCACCTACAATATCTATGTAGAGGTGAGGTAAGTACGATAGCATTAATCCACAACACTTTTGGCAAAACAATTTCAAATTTAAGTGTCACGACTTTAATGCTAATGCGTAGTTATTGTCGTTTTTCGGGGGGACCCCTCTTTACACAGCACATCTACAACGTTAGGCTAGTCACAGACACAACGAATTTTGTCGTACGACAAAGACCCGTACGAAGTTTTTCCGGGCACCTGGAGGTCCCACTAGCACCATTTTTATACTAACCCAAACGCCTACTTGGGTTTTGCAGAAAATGGACTTAAATCACGACGGCGTGGTAACGATTGACGAGTTCGTGAATTGCTGTTCCACGGATCCGGATATTTCGGCCTCGATGGGAGTTTTCGATACGGCGTTCTGACGACGGGCGTCTGGTGAGGCTTCAGAATCCCCTGAACGTCCATCGCCAGACATGCCACCACAAGCGCCATAACGTCCCTCCACCAACTCCTCCAAGGCAAGCCACTCGAAAAATAATTTAAAATGCCTGATTACCCGCAAGTTCGTGAATAAGATAATAATCAACCACGGTTTGATCATTAAATACTAAAGTGCAACTTTCTGGTCAGCAAATGTCCGATTTCTCATACGCTCTCGACGGTTTGCTGTCAGTATCATAGGATAGAATAACGACACTACATTACAGGACGCAGAAAATGCCAAAGAACAACATTTTTAAAAACATATCATGAACTACCTACCTACTTATTAACAATAAAAAATATATTCACGAGAGCATGATAGAGATAAATTGAACATTTTTTGACTGGAAAGTTAGACCTTAAGTGTTAAAGAGTGGTTTTTGAAGGATTAAAGGCTACTAACGACCAATAAGTGTCAACGTTGTAGGTACGATGCTAAGAGTAGACGACCTAGTAATATTTTGTATCTGTGGCCAGTATAACACCCAGGTTGACATCTTCTAGGTACATATAAGTATAAGAATTAAATACTTTTCCAAAAAAATCATTTCAAATCAAATTGGTTTACAGGCAGATAAGTAAGACTAGAAGATTCTGATTTCGATTTGGCAAATTTTTATTAACCCGGCCAATCAGAAGTCAGCATTATTAGTTGGCATACCTAGGAGACGTTAACTTGCGAAGTAATTACTGGTCTATAGTTCATGAAACAATGAACTAAAATAGAATAATCTAATATGTAGTTTTCAAAAAGCTTCTTATACAGGGTTTACAACACGGCTCGAAAAATAAAAACGAAAAAAAAATCCCTTTATCAGTTATCAACTATGTTTTGAACGTGTAGTTATTTAATATTCTTAGGGCGAACGGTATATGCAATGGACTTTAACCAGGGTTAAGCAACTTTAAGCCAATTAAAAGCAGCGATTCATAGTTTAACCCGGGATAAAGGCTATTGTACCGTACAAAATCGTACCCTTACAAAATATATCTGTTTTACTCCTTTTTTTATTTGTTTCTTGTGATTGTGTTGTTTCATTACGAGTACACGGGCCTGTTAAGTATAATTTAACTTGTAAAAAAGTTTCTATATGCGCTATTACAATAATATAACATATAGATGATATTTCGGTGTTGAAAACCAAGAAATATTATTTAGTAGGTAGACGATTGCAGGTTCGATTGCCAAAAACTAGCTAGGTATTTGTAGATTGATGCATATTGTAAGAAACGCACCCGTGTTGTATCATCAGCCCGTTTTCTAAATATGTATAAGGTAACATATCCTAAACCCCAAGAATTATTACGAAATAATGTAAGTTGTAAGTGTTTTCAGATACCTAGATACCTTATTATAAGTGTTTTATAAATGTTCTAGACTTAGAGATTTAAGTATTGAATAATCATGAATCTTCTGAATCGTAAAAACAATCAAACATTTCAAATACAATACTACCTACGAGTAGATGCTACCCACCGGCATTACGAAATAATAAATTAGGTAACAAAAATGGACACTTCCAGTGGAATGGGTTATTTACAGAATCAGACTTAGCATAGAAACTAGGTTATAATACTGAAAAGCGTTTTTCTGTCGAAATTATTTATGTTTGAAGTTGGAAAACATATACATAACGGCACACGCCATAAGAAGCGGCAAACGTAATGTCACAACACCCGTGTTTCGCATTAAGAGGCATGTCGCGTGAGGGCAGCATGCTTTCTGCAACTTTCAAAACAATTTACGGAGAATTGAAGCCCTGTACAGAGAAACGGTTTTCAATATCCAGCCTAGTGATCATACTGAATCAGATTCTGTAAATAACTAATACCAGTCGAAGAGTCCATTAGCTTTGATTTAATTGATTTGTTTGGCTGGAATTAGCCAATTCAGGGAAAAGATGTGTTGATTTTCAAGACAAGTCTACCCGCGGACTTTCATCAAGTAGCTAGTTTGTATTTATTATCATACCTTCTAGTCATTACTAAAGGGGTACTCTTTAAAATTTCCATTGAAATGGGAATAACTCCAAGCCTGGATCTGCATCATTTCACGTCGGATTTTTTTAATTCTGACCCCTATAAATAATAAGGCTTGGAGTTTTTCTGATTTCGATGGAAATTTCCACAAATGAAAAGAGTACCCCTAATACATTTTTCCTTTTTGAGAAATAAATTGAAACATACCCTATCAATGTAGATAATTCCCTATTTAGATTTCTAGTTCCCATTAGCCCGTCAGTTCCGTCCCAAGTTAATCCTATGTGCACCTTACTTCTACTTCTCATTCCTTCATTCACCCCTGTGTAGAATCCCTATTCCATTTTTTATAAATTAAATTATCTTAATATCCAAGTACCTCCTTACAGACGCATCCATCTGGCATAATCTAATAAGTATTATATGAGTTATTAAGAAAATCCGATTCAGCATAAAAACTAGGTTAGGACAGTGAAAACCGTTCCTCTGTGCAGAGCCTTGATTCTTGTTCAATTTTTGCAACTTTAAATACAATTTAGGCGCATATCACTCTCCTATCCTAGTTTTTATGCTGAATCTGATTCTGTTACAACTTTAGTGGAGAAGCCTAGAATGAGATACATACGTAGGTAGGTGTCCAGATATTTTTTTAATTCTAAGTCCAACAGGTGTATTGTATGTTTTGTTTCTCATTTTTTATCAATGTTGTTCTTAATGTATGAGTAATTTAAAGTCTGTTAGGGAAAACTGAAAAATAACTCGGCTGAGAGGTCTGCAGCCTACTTAACAAAGAACAATGAACCTAGGTATTTGAAGCCGCTTAGAGTTTTAGTATCTACACATTATAACCCAGGTGACAGGTAAAAACACATAAAACTGAACAAAGTTATTGAAATGATTGATTTTCACTAAATTCATAGAGATATGTTATATACCTATATTTATATTAATCAATCTACACTGATAGACTATTGTGTGAAAACGTTGTTGACCTCTGCGGTATCACTGGTAAAAAACACTATTTAAGTCATAGACATAAAACAAGATGATAGGGAACATTAAAACCGGATTCCAACAGTTTCCGAAAAATTACGAATGCCTGGACTCTTCAGGAGTCAATAAAAATGGCGTGCTCTGCGGCCATTTGTAAAGATTCTAAAGGTCCCTAAACAGGCAGCCCCCAAACTATACCTAGCGGCTGTTTGTCAAGATCTGCCGAAGTTACCGAAAGTCAGATTCCAAATATCCAAATCTTTCTTTAACATCCATTGGGCTAGATATCTTGTTAAGTTAATATGTTTATGATTTAAACAGATGAAAAATATGAAAGGGAAAAAATTTGGAGATGTATGGTAGTTTAGTATATAGGTATAGGCTGTAAGCGATCATTGTTATTATTATGTCAGTGTTTACTCGGTGTGATGTTTGTTGATCATACTCTAATAATTGTGAATAGTTGTTGTTGTCGTTAAATTTAGATACAACCCACTCTGTTAAAAGTTGACTATTTCTTCCAATGATTTCTTTCTTTCAATCTTTCAAATTGATTCATATAAGTACTTCGATTGTTTGTAATAGCTGGAGATCATCTCTAGCACTAAGAGTCGTATAACCCACTACAATATTGTGCTTAATAAAATTATCATTATTGATGTTATTTTTGGCATTGTTTAATTATTCAAGATGGAAAGGCAAAAGGAAAAACATAAATTAATGATAATAATGATAGAATAAATTTCTGAAAATATTTTAATCACTGAAAAATAGAGTTCTGTTACAGAGTATAGTACCTACAATATGTAGAATCAACGTTGATTTTTAATACTGATCGGACTATCAGTATATTCTAAGAGCGACCATACGGAGATTTCTTACTCCATATATTTGTAGAACACACATTGTGGCGTTCGAAAATAAATTTATTTTCTTATACTGAGCTTACCCCAGTGAGAAAGAGGAGTAAGATAACTCCTTACGGTCGTTCTATATAGGAACTTCATTTATCTACTTACTTGTTTGGATGGTAAAATATTGGTGTATCCAAAGGGGGAAGCTCACCTAGATCATCAGAGGAAGTAGTATCTAAGGTTTCTATATTAGCTGGCGCACATGACGAAAATGAAGCTATTTGCTTTTTAAGTTCCAAAACTTCTTGTTCGCTTGCTTGAAGTTCACTCATAAGTTTCGTTATTAGGTTCCTGGAAAACCCAAAAACTATGGTCAACATTTTTTAGAACCCTATTGCAATGATATTTATCTACTACAACAGAGGCAAGCTTATTTTCTGATAATACGTATGTTGGTATTCAACGCATCAAAAGAGAGGCAATTTCTCTCATATGCTTGCACATGCATCTACCCCATTATGGGACTCATCAATAGTCAATACCCATGGACACTCGCTCCTCAATCTCCATCTCTTCCTTCAATACCTCTCTCTACAAATAATTCATTCTTCTAAATCAACTTCAATAAAGATAACTAGGAAAGTGGTCTGGTTTGTGTGGAGTGTGACTAAATTTGACATTTCCTGGTGTTTTCAGTGTGCTATTGTTAAATTATTTGAAACTTTTTACTAACTGCGCCTTTTTAAATACATATATAATGACTTTATTTATTATTATGCTTACCGAAGTTGCGTATTGACCATTCGTAATTCTTCTATGACTTGCGTGTCATCTTTAGGTTTTTTTATGCCGATTGCGGATGCACTGGGTTGAGAGACTTCGATAACTTTATTGCCTTTGTGTTGTAGAAGTTCCAACAATGAGTCTGCTTCATCAAACGTTCTGTAATTAATGCCTATACATATAATAATCAAGCTGAGATAAATAAACACTAAAATAAATTACACGGGGCTATTTTTCTTCGATCCCATTTTTAAAAGTCCGTAAGGACGACAAATGGTAACTAACGAAACTAACTTCGCCAATAAAGACCATTTTATTTATATATTTCATTTATTTTAAATCAGATAATAATGTTTTTACACAATCTCTGCACTGTTTTCCTTATTCATGTGGATATTTATTACCTAGCTGCCCATATTCGATCAAATTTCAGACGCACGACTTAATTTCGATCGATGCTAAATCTGATTCTGTGAATAACTCACACCAGTAGAAGAGTTTATTTAATTTTTGTACTGCAACATAATGCAGGAGCAGGACTACAAGAATGATAAATACAGGACATACCGGTAAATGGCTTTCTGGAGGGAGTCATCTCTTTCGGTTTGTGGGGTAGCCCTTTCCTCTTTCAATTTTTGTAAGTGAGCCATTAATTCGTTTTGAATACGGGATGCCGCTTCCAGTGATACTTGTTGTTTGTGCTTCAAGCTAAAAATAGACAACCTAGAATTAATTACCATAGAGTAAGGGCGATCGTATAATAAGCTTTAAACCTTACTTAATTATCCTACTCTGCATTGCTGCTAATCTGTGCCGCGATTTGTACCTTGCCCAGTTTCGATTCACTAGCATTTGAGAATGCTTCACAACCATACTCCATCGCAGGTCTCGCATAACTTTTGTAGGTGGTGCCCAGCACGTGTTGGGAAGCTCCCCATTTTGTAGTTAGACTCTTTTGTACCCCTTTCTGCGGCGTTGGTGATATGGGCGTTACGGAGGTAGGTCTTACATAATTAACGCTATCGTCCCCTAACGTAACGTATCACCCCTTCGGGAGCCCATGAAAGTAAGGTACCTGGTACCTATTACTGTACGAAAAGTTACGTAGCTTTAGGTAACCCCTCCAACAACTTCGAAGACTGTGCCATGTTAGCAGGCTAACTCCTATCTGACAATCCTAAACGAAAACTTACGTAAGTAATTCCTGTTTTTTCAAGTGATATTTCCGCTGCAACTCAATGCTCTGAAGAGCAAGTTTATTGGTGGTTAACAATGAAGCTTTTAATAGGTTAGCAGCAGCTTCTCCATGACAACGACCAGCATCTTGAAATTTAAATTTAGCGAGGAACGCGTCAGCTTTGCGGTCCAAAATATGCGCCTGAAATGAAATTATATTAAAGGGTTGTTATATTATTAGGCTAGGCCAATTTTCTTCGGGAAAGACCACCCGGTTCTTAAAGTAGGTGCTCGCTTCTTTTTAAATTTAGGTCATTTGAAGCTGGGCAGGTAAGTAGGTACCTGCATAGGTATGTTGGGAGTTTAAATTCTAGAAGCAATTACTACTAGGTATAAAGCACCTACACAGTGGGCTTATTCTTATAGATACAAGCACCTACCTACTTATATTACCTATTATGTTGTGAACAAACTCACATAAGTATTTAATCGTGGGACAACCTAACTTAATACTCCTATGAATGATAAAAATACCAACCTTGTTTAGCGGCGATTCTTCAATAAAATCCATTCACTATATCATTTTTACAAAAGTAAGTAGGTAGGTTAGGTACACAGGTAAATTTTATTGGATTAGATATTAATTATTCATTCCGGTTCACAGTTTTGTCTTTGTAATTTGTTTATCTAATTATATAATTATATTGAACATTGAACCATTATATTTGTTTTGTTGTTGTTTTGTTTTTGTTTTTTCTTAGAGTAAAAGTTAGGCCACAGAGATAAACAATTATAACATCGTTGAGTATTAAAAAATCAGAAAACAAATCTCGTAGTTCTTTTTTCTAATTTTCTAATTCTTTTTTACCTTATTATTATATTTTACACAATAGGGGTAACTAACTTTAGGAAACATCCATCGAAATTTAAAAAGGGCGCCGTTTACATTGCGCATGCGTAGAATACCACTTGTTTCTCATTGGTTGGATGGATTTCCCACCAAAAACAAATCTTGCAGTACATAGAAAAAATAGCTTATAATAATAATTATTATTATTCCTTGAGGCCGTAAGTCAAGCCAAAGCAATATGCCATTAAGGGCACATGCGACCACTGTTTGATGTGGTAGGAATGAGCTATAATCCTTGGCCCTCATTACACAATACCATTTTCCCCCTAATATTAGACCCGATACGCACTCTTGTTGTTAGGCTGCCTAGTATGGGTACGATATTAGGAGGAAAATGGTAGTGTGTAATAAGGGTCATTGGCTAGTTATTACAGTGTACATTTTCCCCCTAATAGTAAAGTATCCTTATCCAACATTCCAACATGCATTTCTATTGGTCGACTGATCGAAACTAGCTAAGTGTAAGTACTTAAATTAGACTAAAATACGAAGACAGTGTAAGGGTGGACTTGGACCCGGTTATAAATGCAGAGGCAGCCCTCCAAGTGCTCGTAGGTACCTAACTACTTCACAGATCCATAAATAAAAAATAAGAAGTTTTGTTGTTCAAATATCCACTTATCTATATTGATCGTTTGTGTTAACACAATTAAAATGATTTACAAACACCTAGAAGTAGCTATGCAATATATTTACAAATACCTAGTTATTACACATAAAAGCGTGCGATATGGATTGGCGAATAATAACTTTATTTTTAATTTAATTTTTTTGGTATACCTAATTTATAAACAACTTAAAATTATTAAATACTACCTAATAAGGAACTATATCTACGGGGAAGGGGAAAATAACTAGACGATATTATAGAACAAAATAAATATACGGCCCAACAAAGCCCTAATTTTTTGGCTTGTTTTCTTTATGTTTAGCCTTCTTCTTCTTTTTCTTAGGTCCAGCCTTTCCAGAATTTGAAAATTTGACAATTGATGAGTGAAGTGATTCGGACACGGCCTCGCGAGGCATCCAAAGAGAGAGTGTTTTCTCAAGTTCCTTGATGGGACGTTCAATATCCATTACCACTCGTACCAATGCTTCTTCCCCTCCATGGCTCACTGTAAGTAATCAGTTAGTTATAGACGCGAATCGCGATAGACATTTGATTTTGGATTCACTTATTGATGGTATCCACATTAAGCCTATGAATGGAACAATGCATAAGAATGTCACAATGAAACTTGCATGCTAATTGGAAGAGCCTCAGCCAATGATGATGCGAGAGTCAAAAGTGGCTATTTTGTGCTTAAAGACATAAACTTTTTAAATAATTATTTTTTGTGCTAAATTTTTTTGTTTCTCTACTGTTTCTCATATCAAAAATTTGTAACAACATAGGGCGAGACTAGGTATATGTATGTCTGGTGTAACGTACCTTTGCCTGAAAAGAGTACACCTTTAAGGCGAGTCAGTGCCTCTGATTTTTGCTTAACGGCTTTTAAATCATTCTGGCAGTACGACTTTAGAATTTTTCTGATGAGCTCCAAGACACTGAAGGCCACGTCATCCGTGACTCCGCCAAACTGCCAAACGCCCAACGTCTCCAATAGGGGCTGTACAATATGCCGCTCCGCCCATCTCCACCCCTCTCTAATTCCAAAAGCTGACAAGGCTGCAGAAGCCGAAGGGTCTCCACCACGGACAGCAGTTATGGCCTTTCGACACCACTCATCACGATTGAACTCCATCCTGCAAAAAAAGATGGCATTTGTTATAATTATTCATAGCTAGACAGAAAATATCAAAAACGAGCGGGATAATTTAATACTCATTCAAATTAATAGAAAAGGCGTTTAGTTGTACTAAAGAGTTAGGTATTCATGCGTAGTAAGGCAAAAGTGTACTTACTGGTAGCCGTAGTAACCAGTGAGCAACTTCTTGACGATCAGAAGTACTTGTTGTTGGGGCAGTCGCGCAGGTTTCGGAGTACTTATGACTAAAATAGCAAGAGTTTCAGATGGGCCATACGGCCGTGCATCAGCAGCCAGAGCTATCACCTAAAATGTGTATCCAATGATTAATAATATTAACTATTACCAATTAACCTTTGCGCTGGTTTGAGGCATTTATAGGGGCTGATTCAGATGTGCAGGGTCTTAACGGGCTATTTCTAAACCTTTGAACATAAAATGGACCAAATTCATAAAACTAGGTAGGTAAGTTCAAGCTCTTAGCACTTGACGAATAATTTAATAATAAGTGACGTACCTCAGGCCAGACCCGTAAAACAGCATCAATGACAATAGAACATCGTTGGACCATGCTAGTAGCAACGTCAATACAAAACCGCACTGCAGTTTTGGCGTCTGACAGATGCCGGCATATGGCGGCAAAGAAGCGCGCGCAGCTTCGGATGGAGTCATCGGGCCAAAGGAATCGCTCGGGGAGAATGGCGTCCCGAAGGCCGTCCAGAGTGTTGAGATAGAGAGCGCGCATACGCGGATACGCCTGGTAGAGGGTCACGAGGCGATGTTGAGTTTCGGTGAGAGGGGGTGCAGGAGGCGTGTACGCCAATGTTATTTCTTCGTCCACGTTTTCAATAACAATATTTAGAATCATCCTGAAACCAACAGAATATAGAGTAAAGAGTACTACTATCCGCCAACGCCTGAAGGTAGTTTTAAAAAAATGTTAAATGTCGGGCATTGGCTTTTTGTTGGCGTTGAATAATTGTTTTACAATTAGGTTACAGGTGGTTAACTAAAAAATTAAGTTTAAATGAAGACATCAGTTCAGTTATCTTAAAACCGTGGGGTTGTTGATGTATATGATCGGTTATAAATATGTAGGTGGTGATATCCTTAAGGTTAGCCAGTTGGCGACTATTGGCAGGTTTACTCTAATTAACATGGATTTCGGTACTCTATAAAAGGGGTTCTCACGCTAGCGGGAGTTCAAGTGAATTTACGTGTTTTTCGAGATTTTCCGAAAACCACGGACATTTGATTCATTTCTCGTGAGCACCGTTATTATGATGTTCGAAGAATCATCCTGACAATTTCGAAAACAACATTTTTAACTAGATATTTACCTTACAATTACGTTGTCGTTTAGATTATCCAAAGAAGTCGTTAATTTCTTGAATGACTCCTTTGCTTGTGATTGGCTTGAGTTTCTTGACTCTAGGAACTCCCTCAAAGCCTTTCCGGCTAGTTCATCTACGTGATCTAAAAAATTAATAATCATACAGTAAGTATATAAGCAAGTAAAATATTTATTATGAGCCATTTACATACGTAAATCCCACACTAAGTACCCTGACGGACTCATTTGGGGTATAAAAGTATAAAAAACAAAAAACTATAATGTTACAACTTAATAAAGGGCAAACGGTAAAATACATTTTAACCGAGAGTAAATACTTATAATCGGTGCTTTTTCAAGGCTTTAGATCGTTAACCCTAGGTTTGAATGAATCGTACCGTTTACCCCTAGTCGACTTATCAAAATACAAAAATATAAAAAATGGAACTAACCAAGTGTAACTTTATGACAGTTAGGACAACGTAAACCAACTCACTTTTGTAGGTCATAGCAGGGACCACCACAGGTTTCTCCTCTTTGTTATTGGCTTTCTTTTTCTTATTCTTCTTCTTCTTTTTTTTCTTGGCGTTTTGCTGTACACTAGCTTTTCCATTCTCTGTAGATTGGATCTTGTAACTCGTAGCGTGATTGACAGTAGAAAAAGCAACGGGAATTTTCTCATTTTCAAGACGAGCGATTTTCAACGGAGAACACTGGACTTCCTCGTTTGGAACATATGAGATGCGCTTCCGTGAAAGTAGAGCTGATTCTTCGGGCTTCGAACTACCAGCACTCTGTAATGTTGCTACTTCGGTCGAATTGTTAATGCTGTCATTAGAATGATGTCCGGTTGAATGTCTGTTGCGTAATGTACGACCTTCTTCATTTTCAGATTTTTGGTCTAATTTTAAAGTAGGCTCAGTACCATGAAGCACTAGTTTAGGTGAACATAATATATCTTCATCTTCTTCAGGCTTCGAATTGCCAACAGTCAGCAATGTTCTTACTTCGGTAGATTTATTAATGCTATCATTAGAATGAGGTTCAAAAGAATGCCTGCTGCGTAATGTGCGAACTTCATTTTCAGATTTTCGGTGTAATTTAAGTGTCTGCTCAGATGGACCATGAATCATTAATTTAGGTGAACATATTGTATCTTCGTTAAGGGTTGATTTGTTGGGGATTTGAAGTTCCAAAGGAATGGTGTCAGGAAAACTATTCTCATTTTCTAATCTACTGCAAGGTGTAGCTGTTTGTAAGGGTTCCGACAAATTTCTCAACTTTGGTCCAGAGGAGCATACCATCATACTTCTTGTTTTTCGAGAACATACTAAATCTTCCATAGATACATTTGTCTTAGATTTTAAATCATTAACACACAATTTGGCGGGAGATAACGAGGCTGGTTTCGATTCAGATAATACAGGGGGTCGTAAAGATAGGGATTTTTTGAACACTGTCTTTTCAGGTTGCAAGGCTCTCCTCTGAATAGAATAAGCATCACATTTCACACCTAATTTGTTTGGAGTTGACGATTTTGTATCATAATCACACAACACGGCGGGTGGCAGCAAGACTGGATTCGATTCGGTTTTTTCAGGTTGCAAGGCTCTCTTCCCAATAGGATGAACATCACATTTCACACCTAATGTGTTTGGAGTTAATTTTATATCATTAACACACAACATGGCGGGAGACAACGTTACTGGTATCGATTCAGGCATTACAGGGGTTCGTAAAGACATTGACTTTTTGAAAACGGTCTTTTCAGGTTGCAAGACCTTCTTCCCAATACGATTCCCATCTAAGTGGTTTGGAGTTAACAATTGTGAACTTCTCGGGGACTTTCTTAGAACTCTTTCAGGTGATATTGCAGTTCTTGGGCTCTGTTGTAGGAAAGTCATATTACCCTTATTCATCAAAAATCTTTTTGGTCTCAAACTTTGCTTTTTAAGAGGAGGGGTAATGTCGTCATCAGATCCATCAGAACCAAACAATTCTTCCATTTTATTGGAAATCGACGGTGGCACAATTTTACAATTACTGTTAGCCCCAGACTGCCGGCGTCCAGTTATTTGTGTTGGGGGTATCTGATCAATAGGGACAACTTTTTGGGGTTGGGCCATGATGATTTCACTGATAATGTTTTTCCGCCGCTTAACAGGTGTCAGGAATTTACTGGCTATCATTGGTAACTGGTCTTTTGCTGTCACTGGCAATTCTTCAATATTTGTACCAGCAACTACCGAAAAGTCATCAATTGGGTCAACCATTTTCAAATGCTGAAAATCATTAAACACCGTTTTCATAAGGGATTCTGGGACCAGTTCAACTTTTCCCGTCAAAGTCACTAATTCGGCCAAGACATTCAGCAAGAATCTTGAACTTGTCGATAATTCATCTTTACTTTTTTTGGTAAAATTATTTGACTCTTCCCAAATGATATCGTTTTCGACATTAAACTTTTCTTCAGTAACTTTTGACATCTTCACATCAGAGGACAATAGTGATTCTTTATTTTCTTCTTGTAGTTCAGGAGCAGTTTCTTCCGCTGAATTTTCTTGAATATTTTTTATCAACGATGATTTAGATGCAATAACCTCAACGGCAAAAGGTGATGGTGAAACTTTAGACTTATCCAAGCATTTGTCTCCTGCTACTAAGGATAGCCTATGAATAGCTTTCTCTGCCGTATAATTTTCTCGAACATTTTTGCACGGTAATTCAGTTTCAGTAAATTCAACGGCCGAAGACGATGACGATTGTTTGGAGTTTTCTGCGAATTCTGCCTCAGTAAAGATACCTTCC
>Ga0194135_10001361_pt1 | contig 14532 bp, 4 predicted proteins | sample LitLau_LLRF_2013_FD_134024 | JGI IMG/M metagenome (GOLD analysis project Ga0194135, IMG submission 134024) | Freshwater sediment microbial communities in response to fracking from North America - Little Laurel Run_MetaG_LLRF_2013 (version 2) | ecosystem: Environmental > Aquatic > Freshwater >...
CTAAAAGTTTAACCTAGTCTGAAGAAGTACGAAATAAAATAATTCTATGAAGTAAAACAAAAGCCACATTAAAACGATTGTCGATGAAAGTCTTTGTGTTACTAGTGTATATGAAAAAATAATCAGCCCAGATTGCCAATTGTTCTTGTATTCTTTTCTTTCCCTACTACTTCTGTTCACTAACCGTTCTCTTCAATTTTATTTCTTCTCTTCTGGATTGAAAATGAAACGATTTGTCTCATAATAATAATATAGACAATCGTCCTCTCTCTCTCTTACTTGTGTCTCTGTGAGACAACTGTCGTCGTTGTTCGTAAAATTCTTTTCCATTGAATGTCGCTTTTGATGCTATTATCAATTGTCAGTGTGTAGTAATGGATGGAGTTCTTTCGAGTCAAAGTTACTAACAACAAACAATAAGAGAAAGAAACAAAAGAAGAGGTGAAAGAAATTACAAGAGCCCTGGGAGATTTCTTTCTTTTTCGTATATATTCGTCTTAGATAAAGGAGGAATAATGAGAAAAACGCTGTTTTCTATCTCAATTCACTTAAAAAGTCTCTGCCTCCTCGCATTGTGTCTTTAATTGTTTCGTTTCTCTTTGGCCAGAAAAAGATTGAATTTTGTGAAGAAGAAAGAAGAAACTTGAAGAGTTTCTTTGTGTCCATTAATAGCGAGAGAATTCTTTCTTTGCGAGTACACTCTTTGAAAATGGTCGTTTTCATGGAATGTTACACCTTTTGAAAGACACAAGGTGGTAGTGGCGATGATGACTCGTCAGCAGATCTTTACAATGCCAGTAATAGACATGAAATTATATTGAAGAGCGATCAAATGAGAATGACATTGTAATATTGAGTTCGAGAACAATATCGTCAGGTTGAGAACCAGACTGTGCGATGATTTTGATGAACAGATTGCAGAGAGTAAGTTTGATCAACGTATTGATTGCAGACTACTTGTCTGCTTGTAATGGAATAGCAGCTAGTAAATCATTTAACACGAGTTAGTTCTCAGAGTGAACATGAGAACAGAGTGATTGGGATCTTGGAGTTTCTAGTGCAATGGAAATCTTATGCAAATGCATATTATTGCAAACACCGTGAAATGTGTATCACATATTTTGATGGGCAGATGAAATTAAAACTCTTACACACTTGGAATTTATATTCAAAAGGAAACATATAACTTTATTCAATATTGTACGGTTCTCTTCAATGGTTTTAAATATAATATTTCGATTTCACCTTTGTTAGCATCAACTTGTCAGCAATTTGTTGATGATTTTAAAACCTTCACGAGTACTCGAGCTGATTCCTAATTTTTCACGACTATATGATATAACATTTCATTTCTACATTATTCAATTAAATATCTCTAAATAATTCTTGTAGCCTCATGTAAATATTTTACACTATTAACAACATATTGACTGCAAATTAGGTCGGATAAAACGGTGTGTGACTTAAATAAACGGTTAACCGTTTTATTTATTCAATGATTAAATTAGAGTAATCTATTTTTCAGTAATTCATTTACAACCTACACACCTAAACGATCGGTGGACCAACATTTGTTTGCATGCACAAAAATTGTTTTTTTGCGTTTTTAATGACATTTTATAAAAATTGTTAACAGTTGGAGAGAATATAGTTACTGATTACAGCATGTGTGCATTTTTAACCTGAATTTTCAACAATTATTTCTACCATCAACTGGTCTGTACATAATTACAAAGATAATTACACGGGTAACTGATTCCTTTATATTTTCTGTGTTGAAGAACACTACGTGCTTTAGTTATACTATTTATACACACAATGAATAAGAGAGATCATATTAACATTTTGTTGTTTACACCCTCATCATTCTTGCTAAAAATCTGAAGTCATATGAATTGATGAGTAATCGTCTAGTAATTAAATATAACTTAGGAATGACATTTTTAAAACGATACACTTTTAATAATGTTTTGGTGACCATAATGAAGAAATACATTAAGAAATGCATTACAAAACACATATTGGAATCGTTTCAGAAACTTTCTCAAAATCAAAAGGATTCAAATATAAGAGATTTCTTGTATACTGTCATCTTTGATTAAAATACGAGTGAAACGATTCTTTCCTCCTACATTTTACAACAAGATCATTTTGATTTCATGCTTAGACTGGTAAATCGTATATTATTGGTATGTATACGGCTACACTATTAGAAAGGACTATGTCTGTTGAACGCTATAGACTCACACAGTGAAATAGTTAACCACAGGAACAAAAATTCCATCCCATTAGGGCAACAACAATAAGCCACACCCAAGTAAAGAAAATCTCATGTTGAACATGTGTCAAGAATTTGATTTTTGATTGCTGAACCATGTATATATTAAGTAGCATACACAGCTTACAAGAACGCGCAGTAGTTGGAGTTGGATGAGAGAGAAACAAGTTACCAATCCCAAAAACTCTCCTTGGTCCGACTGACTTGACATCTCAAAAATCATTTTGGAATTCTCTCGCAGAGAGAGAGAGAGACGCTTATAAAAATATTTGAATTACGGTTGTAATGAAATGTGTGAAGGTTTACAGAGCTGTCAAAGTTGCCTAATATAATAATATTCAACCAAACATTATGAAAACTGAAACACCAAGGCCTTGATATAAATATCAGCCTCTCTATGTATCCAATTACAATTTATTGTACTTAATTTGAGTTAATTAATGACAGAAACTATAATGAGATTGGAGGTGGAACATAGCCACTCATTTGATTCTCCAAGGATTTTCACATAATTCTACCACAGCCACACTATCCTAATAGCTTTGTGCAACAACTAATCAGCCTAGATAAAAGGTGGAAGAGACAGGTAGACGTACTATTTAACGAGACCGACACGAGTAATAATTCTTTTTGAGGTTTTAATGAATGATTATTCATTGCAGGAGAGAATGAACAATAACTATGAGGTGTTGGTCGTTGGTATGAGAGTGGCTATTGTTCAGAGTCATCCAATCCAATGAAATCACATTGACTCGCTTGGTGGACCGTTTGCAATTAGTAAACTGTAGCCACTCCTTCCTTTCCTTTCATTCATCTCGTTCAATCTAATTCCAGCCTATCAGCAATCATAAACTTTAACTTGTGATGTCTGTGTGATTTCTCTTACTTATGATCTGTCGATTGTTTCACGTTTCATGTACTCGTATTGTAATAGTATAGTCAATTCTTTTCATCAGGAAATCTACGATTTCGTAGTGCCTAGAACTTTCTAAAGTTAACATGATTACTAGATTACACCTGCTTTCTCTAAAATCCAGCATAATGCTTTTACTATTACTTTCCTAGAAGCGGGAACTTGTTCCCACACTCGTATATCGACTTTTACATATGCCTACTATACAAACTATGATTCGTAGAAAAGACTTGCTTAAAAGATGACAGGTAGAGCTCTCCGGAAATCCCCACTGGAACTTCCTGAGCCAGGATTTGCAGCGGGACTCTGATGATGGGACATTTGGTATGGGTTTTGTCCACTGGACAGGACGCCTGGATGTTGGCCGTACTGAGCCATATGAGCGAGGGGGTTAGGATGTCCTCCGTGGCCAGCTTGGTTTAGCTGGGAGTAATAAGATGCGAGCGATGAAAAATGGGGTGGAAAGCCTGGAGCAGAAGTTGAAGTGGGCATTGGAGATCCTCCGGAGTGACCCTGTTGGTCATGATCTGGGGGAGTGCCACGGTGGGATAATGAAGACGAATTTCCACCACCATTGCCATTTCCTGATGAATGTTTCTGATGATGATGATGAGCACCTGAGGAAGCATTAGGATTAGAGGAATTGTGATGGTGGCTGTGAATTGGATCCGGAGTCCCTGTCGCTGACTCGTCATGAGAACTGCTCTTGGGTGAGTCCGAAACGGTTGACTTGCTCCCACTGTGGGCTAATTCGTACCGATCGTTCGCATTCGATGTCGGAGTCGATCCTGAAATCATAAAAGAATTGGGGCATTGTTAGACTACAGCTTTACAAATTACCGAAAGCTGCTACAACCTACAACACATTTAATAAAACTACACCAGTGACCAAACAGTGCTACAGTTTGTTACAGAGGCTTATTAGAAATCTATAATGCATCCTGAGAGATCTGACAAAATTATAATGAATTAATTCATCTACGTGAATATCTGAAAAACTGGGAATTTGGGATGTTTGCTAAAGAAAGTCTACCAAACTAATGGAGAAATGCACATTCACATGTTTGCAAGACTGCAGATAAGCCAGAGGTTTGGGACATGAGCATGCTATTGGACTGTTCTTGCGATGATGACGACTCAAGTCAATATTGAAACAATTTGAATAGCACGTAGAACAAGGCAAACAAAAAGTGTGAAGGGTAATAGGCCATCACATAACAACAATTGAGATGTCTGTGTATATGCAAGTGGTTGGCAGTGTGTGCGTGTGTGTGTATGTATGGCGGTTCTTGTGGGCCAATTGAGAATTGACTTAAGATAAGATCATCAGAGCCGTCCTTTTGGATAATCATGTGTGCATTGTCCATAACTCAAAAGCAGCGAGAGAGTTAGGCCATTTCTATTACTAACTTCACACTTGCCATCGCATCATCATAAACCCTAATAAAGCCTTCTTTCTCTTCGAATAAGACAAGTAAATCCTTGATGAGCCATACACCTTCACAAATATTGACTCAACAATTGCACCACAACCACCACCACCACCAACATAAAACAGAAAATTGGTATAACAGACTAACTACAAATAATAGGAGAATACCACGCTACACTACCCCAGACTCTTTATATTTCTACGATTTCTATGCCGTTCCATTGATGAATAAAATAAAAGGGTACGTACTTACCAGGTGTGAAGTGCTTGTTGGGACTTCCACCATCAAAGTATCGCGAGTTCCCCGAGTCCAGGTAACTTTTTCCTGCTGCTTCTTGCATGTATTTCGCAGCAGCCGCTGCCACTGCTTCGGCTGAAGGGTACATTGAACTGATTGCTGAGTACCGGTACTTATCATCGATTCCACTGTAAGCTTTCATAGCGTCTTGCATTGAAGAAACTACTTGAGGTGATGTCGCAGCTGCTGCAGCCGCTGCTGCTGCTAAACTCGAGTTGTGCATTGCTGAACCAAATCCTGCAGATCCATAAGCGCTGTTGTAATAAGTTGACATCTGAGCTGCTCCAGGTAGACCAGCTAGAAGTTAAAGTTAAAATACATACGTTAAGGAATGTCTTGTATGTTAAACAGACGCACATAAAGGTACATACGTACATATGTGTAAAAGCAGCACTAGAGAATATACATTTCTTACATAAATTAATTTATACTTCGAGAAAATGTTATATGAAGTCATTTCATTCATCTTTTATTCTGAACAATAATAATTTGAAGTGCCCAAGAGTGACTCGATTGTACAAGGTAATTGTGTAACCTTTAAGGACAAAGGGGTGAATTTGAATGTGAATGTTTATTTCTTTATTATGATCAAGAAAGAGGTTCCCATGCGATATGTTTTGGCTAGGCAGGTTAGTTGGATAATAATCATAATAATAATCATAAATATTATCGTAACTCAATCCAATCTGGAAAGGTTGGGAGACTTTTTGGGAAGAATCCAATTCTCATAATGTTCCTCTATCGTAATATGGATATGTTTCATCTTGTAGTAAGGATCATTCAAAAATGCTGTGGTGTTCACGAGTGAATTGAATTAACATATAGGCAAAATAAGAGAACCAGTTGGATATGAAAATCTTGTGATACTCACAGAATCTTTATAGGTTGCCCCCACTTCATCTAAGAGTTTACAACTTATGTCCATTCCGTAATGTCGTAAGACTCACCTTCGAGACTCCTTAATGGCACATAACTCTAAGACCTACACACAAGAATTACAAATTCTAAACTCTTTCCCATCATCATATCCTTAGCTTTCAATTTCATTCGAGAAAACTTGGTTACGACGAAGGCGAAAAATGTGTAATGTATAAAAAATACTCGTATTTAATACGACTGAGGAAATGTTCCAGTGTATATGAATCTTCGTCTGGTTTAATTTGTACGTAGAATTGACATACCACAAAGTATTTCCCAACGAGAAAATCTCCCTACACAGTCCCAGCCAACTGATTCTGTAATTTCCGTCAGCACAGAAAAATAATTTAATTTACACGAGCATACGTTAATGCGTAAAAAATAAATCTCCTTAAATTCTCTTCCAATTCTGAGCTTAAACCCCCCATAATAATGATTCCCTTTGCATTTGTTATTATATCATTAGGAGAGACATTCCGTCTTTAGAATTCACACTTTCTTTCTGTCTCACCCTCCTCCTCCTATTTCTCTCTATTATTAAGACCTCAAAGGAAGAAAAACTTAAATCCATCCTCTTTCCTTTCACTACATTCTACATCACTCTCTCTCTCTCCGTTCTTATTTCAACAACCTGAATTCAGGACAAGACTTCTCTTTCCCCATTCTCCGTTGTATTCTTCGAAATAGAAAAGGAATTAAAAAATTGACACTTGCATACGACAACGCGAAGGAAGCCAACAAGAAACGTGTATTATATACATCTACACACATATTGGTAGAGAACCCACTTCCTTATACTTGTACCACTGCTTATTTACTTTGTTCGTGTCCTCAGAGAAGGGATGAAATACAATAGCTCACTCAATATGCTCCAAATACAATACGGCAACCCACATCCATCCATCTCAAATCAAAATATACTCTGCCAAATCCTTTTTCCCATTTCATTCGACGACGACAACGCTCACTACAACTACAACATTCTTTATTCATCAATTCAATTTGCACCCTGGCACATCAACTGAACACAATAAGACTTTGTACGCTACCATTTACACTAGTACAACACACAGTGTGTGTGTATGTATATAAAATAAGAGTGCGAGGACAAAAATAATGTTGGAAGTAAAAAATGAAATCCGAAGCAGAGCTTAGTTTTTTAACACTCGAACTTTTTCGAGAGTGGTACCTTATAGTAGTAGGTAAGTTCAATAGAAGGAGAAGAATGAAATGACTCTTAAATTAATACGTGTGCTTTCATGATGAGGAAAGCCCGTACACAATCAGAATATATAGCTTCTCTTTCCTTTCCTCCTTCCCTTGGCACTTTTGGTATTATTTGTATTGTTAGACAACAATGACACTACTCCAATCCACAACGTGTAATTATCCCAACACTGCAATCATTTTCATTATTACATCTTGTCCGGGTTGCAAAGAGCAGAGATGTTTTATTCACTTCATTTCTAAGATGGTCTAATCACTGTTATCAATGATTATACGGACTAAACTCAATGATGACAATACTTCTACACTTTTACTCCTGATAATTGATACACAAAAAAGTACTCACTCAAATATCGTCTAGGGTGTCGTTTGTATATTTAAGCCAACGAATCTGCATATTTGGTATTGAAGTATATAGGATGGTTAATATTAGTAACGAAAAGTTGTTCCAGTTAAAGCATAAATTGGTATTTCATTAGCCGAACGCTCGGCCACGGATATATTCAACTTACTGTTTTACAACTTTCAAATTACTTTACAATCAAGCAATGATGGGTTTCCTTTACGGTATAAAGTTTTCGTCATGCAGCCTCTTAGGCAATAATTTTAACAAGCCAGAGTGCAATGGTGAAAATTACTTTCCGTTTGCAAGAAAAACAGTTTTTGTAAACTAATTCTGAATGAAAATAACCTTGAACAACTAGCTTTTGGATTATATGTAGCTTGTGTGTAAGGAGCAGATTGAAAAGAACTCATGGTAAGGCAAGCATTGGTTTACTTCATATATTAAGGAGGAAAGTGATGGATCGATCATTCGGAGCATCAGGACAAAAGGGCAGAGGCTAAGGTGATAGAGAGAATGACAGAGCAAATAGCACTTGTTCACAGAGACAGTTGAGAGGGTTCATTTCATTCAATAGAAATGGATGGATGGAATGGCAAGACAAGATTTCCTCTCTTCTTCCTGTCCATCTCGAAATCTCTATTGTACTTTCCTTCCTCCTACAACAACGGTTACATCGCCCTCGCCAGTAATAAGAAGAGGAAGAAACTCCATTTAATCCGAATTCACAACAATCCTGCTATTTTCCTTCATCATTACTATGTTTTATCTTATAAATCTGATATACGATATACTATTGGTATACGCTAATGTGTTCCTGAATTCACTTTAAATCACGCCATTGATTTCTTTTGATGAAACAAATATCGCACTTCGTAAATTACGCTTTATTTGGATTTTTGTCATGAAATTCCAATATTGCTACATAACAAAACGAGTGTTACATTTTCAACTTTAATTTTCATGCAAACAATCAAGATGAAGATCAAGAAAGTAACTAGCACTCGAGTTAACAGTGTATATTACCATTACTTCCAAGTCGCAAAGACTGTAGTTTTGTAAAGTAGCAAGGCTACCTGCTGCTGAGGAACGCAACGGGCCTTCAACTATTAGCCATGTAAAATGGCTATGAGAAAGAGACCAGGTGCAAACCTCCAGGCAATATCTATCTGAAATACACTTTTTCTGTTGTCCCTCGTACATTTATTAAATCCACTCACACTGGGCCTTCTAGTCATCATGTCACATAATAATGTGTGCAACTGTTTTCCCTTGTTCGAAGCTAATTCAACTCTGTCCACATTAAGAAAGTCAAAGATATTTTTTACATGCTCAAAGTCAGCTAGATATACGAAAACACTTGCATCACATTAAACAATTAATATTCCTTGTCTCTCTGAGACAAAACTACCTTTGAGACTTTTCAAACCAGCAGGACTTCTGTGATGAGTGTCGGAGTGTCCTCTACACAATATTAATATTCAGTTATTCTATTAGACACCTCCTGATAAATGATTCTTTCTGTTTCGATGATGTTAAACTATAAAATCAAATCATTATTTACAGATTATGCTTTTCTTCTTAGTGTTTAATTTTGCTATTATGATAAACTTTGTTTTGAAGTTTTGTTTTCTTGGATTCAATAAGCATAATACCAAACAAATCGGTCAGGGAAGGTCGAAGCATATTGCGGATAGATGGAACAAGGCTGGAAAGGACAATAATAATTGTTGTCGCTAGGTATATAACTATCACACCTTGGTTTTCTTTTTCGATTTTATTGCCTGTGTGTTTGGTACACCGAAAATCTTACCTTCTCTTAAGTGTCTTGTTTTACGACCCCTTCATATAAAGTACAACTCAATTACACCTTTGAGCTTTAACTACGGAGAAATCTTGCCATAAATTCATTTCTCTTGATTGCCGACTTTCAATGTTGCCCAAATTCCAATGCTCAATAATGTTTACCAGCACCAACGTTAACATTCGTACCCTTGTTTGCAATTGATAAGACCGATGTGTTTTTGAGAGCGTGTCACCCTCTGCTAACAAGATTGCAGGTGAGTTTAGCACATCATATTCTTTATTGTATTATTGTCTAGAAATTGGTAAGTGCATCGATTGTAAACTATGGAGAAACCTTTTTTCCTTCCCTGATTAAAGTAGCTGAATTGTTGACTTGAAACCATGAAAGCAATAAATCCATACACATATACTTACAGGACAAAGGGCAGTAACATGTATACATTAGATATAGTCACGGTCTTGGCGAACTGGTGAGCCACAAGACAAGAACCAGCAACTTTCAATGCTCACAATTGATTCAAAACTACTGAATACGCTCAATAAACTATACTCATACTAAATAATTGTCATCAGTCTTCGGCAGCGTCACAATATTAAAGGTATAGCTCCCATGTCAATTGGGGTTGTAAAGTTATGACAGCTTTAAAATTGCAGAATTGATTTCAGAAACTTTAGACAAAAGAATGAAAACAAAGTAGATTGAATTTCCAAGTCAGTGGTGGTATAATAAATGTGTAAGCCGCTTTAAATTTGTTTCTCTCCTCAGCGAGCTTAGAAAGTCTCATCTGTAATCTGCACCGCCTCCAACACCCTAAGTCCCTACAGATTGCAAAGTAGACTCATCGATAAGCACACATATGTGCAATTGCAGTGTCTTACTATTGTAACTCTCAATTGGCGTGAATAAGTGTCTGACATATCATTCATGAGCACAATTTATAGTCAGGTTCATGTTCAAGTAAAAGAATAAAACAAGAAAACTCATACTCAAGCACGATAAAGTTAAAACATTAGCATCAGAGTTGAAAAATCTTCAAAGAATACCAATAACGAAGTCATTATTATTCACATTAACACTCTTTGAAGCCATTATTTAATGTAGACATGAAGTTGAGGGATAAAATGTTTAAGCCTACGTTTCTTTGCACCCGCAATCCACTCAATCAACTTTACATGCCATAAAATGTCCATCTCACTTATAATTTACTGCAGGGTTCTTTTCCTTAAAGATTTATTGGTTTGAAGACCTACGAAGAGATCAAATGTAAGTTTCAAATAGTATGATGCTGTACTCATTAAATAGCAACAACGCGAACCAACTCGTATATTGTATCTCACGCAATCAGATCTATATCTACTAAATGTGAAATGTTAAATTAATTTGTCAAATTAGTAATACCTAGTAAAGAAATCGCAGACATCATTAAAATCTAAATTGAAATTTCAAAAGTCTACTTGCATTACGAAATACCAAAACTTCATTCCATATTTTACTTCAATGTCAAAGCTCCTAATATGGTTTTGTACTTCTGAAGACAAAAATCATTGATGCCTTGCGCCTTACTACTCCATATTTAACTTCTTGTTACACATTTCACACCATGACACTTAGGTAACCCTGAAACTGCCAAGTCTACAAAACGATAAACTAATCATTCTAAAATATATACCCTCCCTTCTGTTTACTTACTTCTATTTCCCTTTTCCGATCCACTCCCAAGAAACAATCTAGCTAATCTAAGAATCCGTCTTCCAACTGTGTTTTATTTATTCATCAAACCAAATGTATTGAATAAGATGGTAGACAATTCTTTGCCTTTATTTCCTTGCCGTCAGAATTATTTATCCAAATATAGAGCTATGAGATGTAAACGCAACAACAACCTATGCACTTAGACACTGAAACACTTTACCATTTAACTGATAAGACTAGTTGAAGGAAATGCTTGTAAGAGGCGACTAGAAGAGAACACAAACTACGTTATCTGGTGGGGTACGAACACATACAATATGGTCTAATTTTCAGGACGAGGCAAAGGGAGTCATAAATTTAATAGGAGGAAACTCTCTTGAGCCAAAAAAGCCAATGGAATTACTTCATCGTTTAAGTGTCAGAGTAAATAAGTTCATTCGGAATCGGAAGGCTGACAGCACTCGTAGTGCTTTCCACACCAAAGACTATTTTTTGGTAACTCTCCTATCGTAAGATTCACGAAACTTACTTAGCCCATGATCTTAGCTATTATTATTTTTATTGGATTATTGCAAAAGTTGGTTTCTTCATTCTCTCTGAGAAAGATAGCTTTTTCTTCCTTCTCCCTTGTCCAGTCAACCATTTAGCACAGCCGGGCTTTGTCCTCTCCATTCTCCGTACAATAAATTACAACAACTGGCCCAACTTCCCATTGCCATTTATTTTTTTATTCAATTCTCCTTTCTATTCACTGAAGAAAAAGGCTTGGCCATTTCTCGAACAATGAAGGAGTCTCTCTACTTCGTCTTTTTATTTATTTACTCACATAAAACATTTCCTCCGTTTCTCACCTTTCTATATTAGATAAAACTCCCAGAGTAGGCTCCGTAGCGTATGATGTCTGGTAGTAGTAACTTTCGCTAACACCAACTTGTACTGCACATTTTATGATAATATATATCCGAATATGATACAACTATTCCCTGCATCGTGAAACTGTTCTTTCTGATGCTATAGAATACACATTTTAAAGCTGATAGATATTTATTTTTAGTTCACTGTAAGCCAAGTTTCTCTCACTTTTGCACCCTGGAACACAAAAACTACGAGGTAAGTTTGTGTATAGGTTACTTGTTTTTCTTCTCTAGACCAAATATATAAATTTAAATTGTAATGGATTTCTTTTGGACGGTTGACATTTCATTTTGTTTATGGTGCAGGCAAAAACATTTATGTCTATATCGTCTCATGGTGCAAAACTATGTAGTGTATGAGTAGACATTTACCTTAACACAACGTAACCTGAAAAACTACTTCAGTAACTTAAGTTTAAGACACGAAACTATAAAAGTTGACAAAAAGGAATGCTTTACCTAAAGTTGTTAGTTTCGTACATTCATGTCACAATGAACAATATGGATTTGCATCATGCTCAATCTTTCTTCTCACGGGTATTTTATATCAAAACGATATGACTATGACTATATATACTAGCTCTTAACTCCAATCCAAATCAAGCTGTATTTAGTAAACTTGTTTAGAGCGAAGTCAAAATCAAAAGCTGAGACTGAGATTATCATGATGATGACAAGACGGCTAGCTGGCCGTGTCATAATGATCCACTTGACTAAACTTCTCTCATCTTCTTTGACTGTCCATCTCAGACACAAAAGGCAAATAAAACGATAAAAAAGACAAATATAAAATACAATGAGATTCAAAGTACAACAACAATACAAAGTTTACAATGCCTCTTTTTGAGAGGATGGTGAGAAGAACGGAACACTTGGAGATTGTCTAAAAGTCTAATGCTTCTTCGAGTGGAAGAATAGTAAGAATCACACCTGAACTGACTATAAAAAATCTTTTTCTTGTCTTATGTATCACAATGATCATGTTAGTGATGATGATTATTCAAAATTCAAAATGGACAAACAAAGGAAGAAAAAACATTATGGAGAATACAAGCATCACTCAAACTTTAAGAAATATTAAATCAATTTTTAATCTCAAAAGGGAAACTAAATTGTAAGGTTATATTAGAAGCGTCATCACCTCGAAAGTCGAATTGATTTCTACTGAAATCAGACTAAGAACTAATCCTAGCTAGTGATATTGTCTAAAAAATTGTGCCTGGTTTTAATAATTTGATTAACAGGATTTTGGTTCTTATACAAATAACTTAGAATACTGTACAGAGTTTGAAATAATTATGGACGACTTATCAAAACCGTTTGCATTATTCTGCAGTGGTTATGATAGCTTTGCTGCCTGGCACAGAAGGATTTATGTTCAGAAGTTGGAAGACGAGGAAAATATAATAACATAAGACGAGTACGGCTTTATTCTGTTCTTCTGTGTGTCATAAAGAAAATAAGACAGCTCAGGAGAGAATGGCAGAGAGAATGAATAGAATAATGATAAGGATAAAAGGGCACAATGGTACCCAAATGATCTCAACACTTTCTTGTGAGACGTCCCTTTTCATAAATTGAATTATCACGATGAGTACTTTTGTGCCGAGGTGAAAAGACCTTCAGTCTTCCCTTTCAGACTTTCAATCCAGCCTATTCTTCGCTGCCAGAAGGGACAATGCTGCTGCACAATACAGCACACCACACCATCCTGTACAATAATATATCACGTCTCTCCTTCGCACTATCAATTTACTCTGAGCTTAAATATGAATCGTCATAATCAGTGCTTTTTTAAGAAAGAAAACATCCATCCTTCTTGATGTATGTGTATGAACTATTCGAACAGCGAACCTCTTCAAGTTTAGTACCAACAATAATAATAATCGTGATAATGGCTGAATCTTCTTTTTTATTGCTCTACTCAGGCAAAAATAGAAACACCATAAAATATAATACAGCTAACTAGTGAGTATAGTGACCAACTGACGGAATGATTGATTCAGAATAATGATAAGTGTGATAATAATAATTTGGAAATTGTAACAATAATAATGGTAAGGAAATCGCTTTTTCAACTCACGTGTAACTACTTCAATGAAATTATTAAACAAATTCACAGCTTTTAATTTTATGCTTAAGTGACAACTTGCAGTGTTTACTTCACCTTGAAACAAAATTTACACAATAAATTAATAAAATAAATTTTTATAAAAAAACATTTTCTTGTAGCTTATAATATATTTTAGATTGTAGATACTTTTAATTTTAAGATTTAATTTCAACATCCAAATTACAATTTATAAAATTTTTACTTGCTAGTTTTAAAGACAAATATGTCATACTTTACTACTTACTTGTCTTATATACTTTTACATATAATGTACTTTTGTTAGGTAATACAGAATTATTGAATTTTTCACTACCCCTACTCTCCCTTTCTCCGTGGAACACACATGAATGAATTATTGCTCGGTTGTACAACACACTTAAGTTTTTATATTGTGAAGTGAAGTATGCAAATTAAGGCTTTAAGTATGCATAGAGTCTAAGCTAAATTTTTACCTGATAAATTCACTGCAAACTGTGTACCTAAGCCCAACATGCTCCGGCAGTTACCATTCGATCTGCAGTCAGCTTGGCGTTTTCTCCAAATAATTGAGAAGGGTAATGAATACCTAATCACTTTACTTGCTCTGCTTCCTCTCAA
>Ga0194135_10001362_pt1 | contig 14529 bp, 12 predicted proteins | sample LitLau_LLRF_2013_FD_134024 | JGI IMG/M metagenome (GOLD analysis project Ga0194135, IMG submission 134024) | Freshwater sediment microbial communities in response to fracking from North America - Little Laurel Run_MetaG_LLRF_2013 (version 2) | ecosystem: Environmental > Aquatic > Freshwater >...
GAAAGCTGGTTTTTCAAAAAAGTTTTCGAAAACAGGTTCTTCCCATTATTTTTCTCCAGCAGGTAATATTTTATACAACTCTGACGAGACTTTTCCGTGGTTCTTCAGCATCATCAATTCATCATTCATGTCAGAATCCAAATGCTGGGAAACGCTCTCTTGTAGTCAGAAATCAAGAATGTGTATTTCGGAAAACTGGTTTCCCATTTTATTACTACCTTTCATCCAATGACTCAAAGTGAATTTGCATCCCAGCAACAGGAATCGTTAGCATATTTTTCCAATTACCACGCATACTCCACGTGGAGAATAGCATTAGAAAGGTGAGACGATTTTTAATTCGACCCAGTCAAAATCGAAAAATCCGAGAGGGGACTCGTTCGCCTTGACTTTCACGGTCTAGACTTGAACATAAATGCCATGGGTGCAGCATACAAGAGCCCGTGTCATCTAAATTATCTTCTTATGTAAGAATCTGGTTCTTGTTTCTCCTTCGATTTCGAAAATTTCTTCCTCCCCTTAGCATATGCCACAATTGGAACTTCTTGGACTCTAAAGCTCCGGAAGCCTGGGTTTTGTTTTACTGGAGAAAGTAATTAGTACGAAAGGAATTAAACCTTAAATTAGACCAAAATTAGACCTTAAACGATTGGCACCGGAATGAGTGCGGAAGTGAATATCTTCAGGCAAAAATACCATAAATAAAAAGAGACAATCAATATGTGAAAAATTAATCAGGCGTGAATGTTCTTATTTTACCCAGGTAGTAAGACTCCCAGGTTTTATTTAAGCGATACTAGATAGACCAAAATAAATTAAACCAGAAAACCCTATAGTACTTTCGAATTGTGATTTCGATGACACGATTAATTTATTTTTGATGGAAATCAAAAATTGTTCGATTAACAGCACATATTTGTTAATTTCAGTGCTCCTTTCTTATCGTTATTCTCTATTGTCTTTTTTGAACTCACACTAAAACCGAAATTAAATGGCCATTTACCAAAACAAAGAAACGTTCCGAAACGAAAATATGTTTACACGCAGTGCAGGGTACCTGCCACAAATAAGTTTTCATCTAAGTAATGCATTTAATTTTTTTCTCCCTGGTATTTGTGCATAAACCCTGGGAATTTTTGCAACTTGGATAAAAAAGATTCTCGCCTTAATCTTAAATTTTTGCAGGGGTGTTTTAAATGGCAGCCCAATGCAATTGCTTCATTCAAATTCAACATAACTTCATTTTTGGCCTCAGCGGGATTTTTATTCTTTCCCTTTTTATTGGACAACAACAAGGGCAAAAAAAATTCCAATTCCTTGGAAATTGACGTTATATACTTGCATAATGCTACTCCTGCTGATTAAGCTGCCTCCTGCCAAAAAGGCATTTGCTTGAACAAATTGCATGCAATATTTACAGTTGTTTCCCGGATTAGTATTTCCCCAATAAAATTTGCATTTTTTTCTCCAGTGTTTCAGCAGCAGAGCTCCAATGAGCTTCTTCACCTCTACGAATTAGGAGAATAAGATTAAATAATTCCTCTCCGTATAATTCCCGATTAAAAGAAGACGCGGCGAATTCTTGGATGGCTGCAGCCAAAGGGGTCGGAAGTCTCGGTGGTCGGGCCTCTTCTGGCAACGACATGGGATCCTCAAATAATGGAGGCAGTTCGGATCCATTTTGGATTCCATGAATTCCAGCCCCAATGAGTGTACCCAAAACCAAGTACGGATTGGATGTTCCATCCGGATTCCTCACTTCGAATCTTTCAATCACGTTTCCATCTTGGAACAAACGAATGGCCGCCCTCCTGTTCTCTGTCCCGATGCATTGAAATGCTCCGCAAAAACCAATTGGCTGAAGCCGATCATAGGAATTCCCAGTTGGGCAGAGGATGGCCATCATGTTTGGAAGCTGGTTGTAAATCCCTGCCAAGAAACTGTTACCTTTATTAGGCGACACTTCAAACAACTTGTCACCTTTCCGGTTCCATAAGGAAACATGCGTATGGATGGATGAGCCTGGAGCCTTTTCAATTGGGCTCGGAAGAAAGGTGGCCTTGAAGTCAAACGAAGTTGCAGTGTGGAAAATGGCCTGACGTGCAAGTACCAGTGAGTCGGCTGCCTTCAACATGGAGTCCTGGAAGGGTCCAATTGAAATTTCAAATTGTCCCCTTCCCGCCTCAGGATGGTATTTCCAGACGGGAATGTCCAAATCTTGCATTGCAGCGATTACGCTGGAAATAAATTTCCATGCTTTCCCTTGAAAAGCGTTTGGTTCTCCATACCCCGTGGAATCCACTGGAGTTCCGTCAGAGTTGAGCAGGTAAAACTCAAGCTCAAATCCAATCTGGATTTTCACGTCCAGTGTCTCCAGCTTCTCCTCCTGTGCCATAAGGAAGGAGCGTGGGCAGCATTTCCAGGGCTCCCCAGCATCATAGAATTTCCCGAATATAATCGCTGTATCTTCCAACCATGGCATGCGACGTGGAGTGTCAGCATCAGGGTAAAACTGAACTTCCCCTGTTACTCTCTCATATGGCATTTGATTCATGTAAGGCAAGCTTAAAATAAAGTATGGGAGGCTAAATCCATGTTCCTTGAAATGAGAGTCGTAGCGTTCCTTTGTGGTCATTTGAAAACGCGTGATGTTTGATAAATCAGTCCATGTTGATTGAATATGTTTCGGCACGAAATCATCAGTAGACGACACAGTGGAATTTAGGGCTTTGCGATTTGTGTTGTTGCTATTATCGAAAGAGAAAAAAATCTAGTTGATCTCTGTAGTTATTAATTATCAATCAATCATAATTAGTAGCGGTGGTGCTGATCTGCTTACCCAACGCCTACCTCAGCGTAGGCAGGATGATTTGAACTCGAGTCCATGGCGCTGATTCCTGGGGAGGAGATTTAAATCAGTTGATGCACCGCACAGAGGTCTAAATATGATTTATACTACTGAATAGCACCGTCAGTATAACTCAAGTTTTCTGGATTCACCCACGATGATCCTCGTGCTTCCTTACGAAACGATCATCTCCTAACTGCGTGATGAAAAAGAAAAAAACCACTTGAACATCCTCGTTGTCCTTCATGTTGAAGGAGTAAAGAAGAAAGAATAAATGTCTCGTAGAACTGGTTTCATATTCATTATTACTCCCTCGCATCCAATAACTCAAAGTCAATTAAGATTCAAGAAATCGGAAAAGTTGTCTGCAACGCATCCTAATGAGGAACATCCATGTCGTCTGCTAGCGTTGAGACATGGGCGCGGCGGGTCTGAGCGTGCAACATTTTTAGATGTCTAGACGTCGGATAGGAAAATGAAGCAAAAGTGTTTGGGAGTTTGATAACCAACAATGTTCAAGTTCCGACATACTCCTTCACTTTATTAATGAAATGGTTATGCATTAAATGTTCCAATTTTTTAAACATAAACCGTAGCCAACGAAATTTTGGGAGGGAAGGGTACCCTTCCCTCCCAAAATTTCAACCCGGACAAGAGACCGAAACCTGTATAATCTGTATATCTATCACTGCCAATAATAATTCTGATATATACTACTAAAATATAATAATAACGACCATCATCATACGAATAAGTTATAAATGAAAGATAGAATAATAATTGTGGCAGACGCACTTGTAGACTGTTGAGAAAAGACGGTGTGAAGGAAGAGCAAACAGCTAGAGGTCGGGGTCATAGTATCTCAATACCTCTGCCAGTCCACATCAGCTCAAAGGATCCAGGAGTGATCGAGTAGTATTTCATTGTTGACAATTTCAAAGAGTCCGAGGCCATTGTGCCAGTATTTTATAAACTTATCAGAACAGTTATTGTATTTAGCAGAATAATATTCGGAATACAACAACAGACTAACCTTCTTATAACGACCTTGGTTATAGCGAATACCTGGTCATAACGAGGGTTTTCCGAGCGTTTGTTACCTCTTATGGAGGAATTACACGTTAAGCTGTCGGCTATAATGAACCTTGTTATAACGTAAACCTGAATATTAAAGGGGCCTTTTTCCTTATAATTTTAAAGCGACACTCGGTATAACGGATCAAGTGTGAATAAGTAGGAATGTTGCCCCTTTTTTTACCAATTGTTCTCCCTTTTCTTCAAAAATGGTGACAAGTTCGCATATTAAAGTCATTTGATTAATTTCGAGTGGATTTCTTCACATTTCTTCATAGCAGATTGCTTTTGGATCTTAATCAATACCCCTCACCGGTGGGGGATAACCGCTCAAAAAAATGAGTTAAATGGACCTCACGCTGACAAGGCCTCACCAATGTGTTAATATCCCTCACTTAGCAGAATCATTATTGAAATCTGAAAATTGAAGTATGAATACAAAGTAGGCCATACATAAGAGTTTTTATATAGATGAGTTGACTGAATTAACAAATAGAAATAATGAATCTTAAATGTTCTTGTCAAGTACATTTAAAGTTGTTAAAAAACCTGAAACCCGATTGATTCTTAACCTAAAATTCAGATAAAATCGCTCTAAAAAGTGTTAAAAATACAAATTACAATGTCGTCTTGTTAATAATTGATATTGCGTACCCTTAATAGTATCATTTTACATTATAGAATTCTAAGTTGGATTCAACAGAAGGCTATTCTTTACCAACATGAAGATGCCAGCTTTCTAATTTGTGGTATTCAAGCTCCTAGGTTTAAATTTATCCGACTTTCAATCTTGATTAAATAACTAAGCATTTGGGCTCTGGAGAAAGCGTGTTGTAAAAATTTGACGAAAAGGAAGAATAAATTACACGTACACATACACAAAGCTCCAGCAGGAATACGTCTGTAAACATATAATTGGTTAGTTGGGTAATCAAACAAACTTTAAAAAATCACAGATAATGCAACAACACATTTGGTCAAGAATCAAGACGAAAGCCAGGGAGACCTCAAAAGGTTAAGCATTAATTTATTTTCTCTTAACTTTTAGAGTTGCTAGAGTTTGTAGACCTTGTTGACGTGATCGCTAAAGAGCAAAGAAGTTATGGTTCAGCCCTTGCGAAAAACAGAAAGTCAATTTTGCATTGCCTCTCATTTGTTAGATGAATTCACTCGAGGTGTGGTCACTTGTTGGTGAGGGGTGGAAAATCATTTGATGAGGTCATGTCGCCATGAGGTTCAATCGCCCATTTTTGTGAGGGGTTGTCCCCCATTACTGAGGTGTATTAACCCCAACCCATTGCTTTTTCCAGACTAGCAGTATTTATCTCTGAGTCATTGATTCGCAATTAGTGGTAAACACTGTGGATTTGTTTGGTAGGCATAAAATAATTCTTTATGGGGGTGATTTAACTACACTAAGCATTGCTCATATAGATTTTAAATCGAATATTCGGAAACGAATTGCAAATTCACATGAGTCCCCATCCACTGGGTTTATTTGTAATCTTCTCACTCAAGTACTTATTAATTGATTGATTAATTAATTTGCTTGATTAATTATGATTAAGCTCATAAATTAGCTAAATTCATAAGAGAATATAGCTCACAAATGACCCTATTGATCCTCAACTTTCTACTTTTGACCCAACTGATTGGCTATAGCGGGTACCCCTCGTTATAGCGGAGTCCGGGTATAACGAAGCCCGTCTATAACGGAGGGAATTGCTGATTCAATTAACCCCCGCTATAAGGAGGTTAGTCCAAGTGCGCATGAAATCTTAACTTAAATTTATCAATTAAATCAAAATTTAGATTACCACTATTAATATTATAGAGAAAATCTCCTATACAAGGTTATTTTATTAGGTGGGTTTTTTTTAGCTTGTCTCAGTTAACATAGAATGTCCCTTTCTAACTCGAGTTCTCTTTCACGACAGCAGTTAAATACAGGGTTACCTGTCTGAATAGCCGCCACAACGCCTATGTTCAGACACAAGGTTGATACACCATTTTGAAGACCTTATCAATGTGGGTCACTGACCAAAATTTCAGCTCCCTGCGAATACGTGTTCCATCATGGCAACAACATCAATGAAAAATACAGAGAAGCTAAGTTTTCCAGAGTTATCTCAGCAACGCGCATGCCCAAGCCACGATATGCGATACGTTATTTGAAGGGCTTCTTGAAATGGGTCTATAGTAAAAATTTCCACTCTCTGTGAATGCGCGTTTAAGTGTGACTAGTTTTAAATTGATTTACCGGCTTTGCCGCTAAAAACAAAATTTTTAGATTTCTTGCACTATAAACTTGTTGCCACGCCGGAACGCGTATTCGCAGGGAGCTGAAATTTTGGTCAGTGACCCACATTGTAACACGGTTATCAAGCGTCTGTGCATGCGCGTTGTTGAGATACACAAGGCAGGGTAAATTCATGTGGTATTCGTATTTGACACATAATGCGACACCCTTATTGCTAAGGACTGTGGAATGCGACGTCTTTCAGGAAGGACGAACATTTTGTAAACGTGTTTTACATGTGACCCATTTTTCTTGGCTCGCTTTAACTCATGGAAAAACTGAATACGTGCGGTCTAAACCCCTCATCCTTGGAATCTTAAGTTTTGACGGGAATATTATACCACATGAGAGCCTATTCCAAGACATTCCACTATATTGAACACCTTAAAGATGAAGAAACGACGTTCAATTATATAAACGGGTAATGAAATAAGACGTCAATCATAAACAGCATGAAGCTGAATCCTAGCAACCCCTGGCGAGGCCAGTGCAACGTAGACACTGTCTGTCCGTGGTTAAAAAAGAGATTCAAATCAAGTTTTCATTTTTATTCGACTTACAAACTTTTCGGCCACAACTTACCTCCTAAACATGTCACATTAAATTTTAATGCAAAAGATTGTGAAGACAATTGAGTTAAAATCACCAAAAACTTTTACTTAAGATTAACAAAAATAGTAGAACCCCAAAAAGGACAGGCATGATGAAGACCGAGCCAGAGAAGGAACGAACTAATTTCTTCTTTCGACTCGTTCAAAATCACTACAGGTAACCCATAACTAAATTTAACTATAAGCGCATTTTTGTAAAATAAAAATAATTTCTTTAGAGTCTCCACTCCTATTAAATCAGAGTCTCAAATAGAACGCGAGAAATGGCTTTTGCCTGGCTGCCTTCCTTTCAATCGCTGGGCTTGCATGCCTGCAGCCTTCGTGATCCAGTTTTGCTGTGGGTCAATTTCGTCTTGGAGTGTCTTAAACAAGCCAATTGACCTTCTCATATACGGCGAGAACCGCAACATGGCACCCATTGCCTTCTACCTTGCTGTTGGCTTCCTCGGGGCCGCCGCAGCCCTAATGGGCGCTTGGCTAGAGCGACATGGGCCCTTTGTGACCTGTGCCCTCGGCACGACCCTCTTCTTTGTCGGAAACTTACTTACTGCCCTGGCACTTCACCTGCGCCTCATTTGGCTTGTGTTTATTGGCTATGGGGTTGTGGCTGGATTCGGCATGGGTGTCTGCTACATCTCACCGGTCAGTGCCCTGCAGAAGTGGTTCCCGGACAAGAAGGGATTTGCATCAGGTTGGTAGGAATTAATTATATCACATGGCTTAGTAGGAACAGCAATAGCCACTTCATAATTAAACTTGATTTTACTAGGTTTCGCAGTGTGCGGAGTCGGCGCCGGCTCCATCGTGATTTCTAAAGTTCTGCTCCCGCTGATTCATTTGGTTGGCCTTCCACTTACTTTCGTCACTCTGGGTTCAATCTACTTCACGTCCATGATGATATGCGCCTCGGTTCTTCGAACTCCACCACCTGGATACACAGTGGAACCTGGCAAGACCCCTGACCCTGAGATAAGTGGCCATACTGCGGAAGTCGAAGCGAATGGATCGGTGCCTGCTGGCCAAGACAATAAGAGCTTTGAGATGGACGGTTTGGGTCAGAATGCTGAAGGGCCAATTACTCCTAAAGATGGTGAAACTATTAGCCTCCTGGATGCCATAACTTCCAAAGACTTTCGCCTGTTGATGCTCGTGTTCACGAGCACAATTGTGTTCGGGCTCATGCTCGCCTCCCGCCTTTCGAATATCATTACGGACGTCTTTGGGAAGACGCCAGGGGAGGCCTCCACGGTGGTTTCCGTAAACGCGGGGTTAAACCTACTTGGGCGACTCGTTTCCGTGTGCTCTGACTACGTGGGGCGAAAAAACTACTTCCTAGTGATCCTATCCATTCAGTTATTTATCCTTGGCAGCTTCTCCGTCATGACGGACCACAGGACCTACATTCCCTTCATCCTAAGCATGTGGTTGGTAACGGGGTGCTACGGCTCCGCCTTCGGATCCATTCCAGCCTTGTTGGCAGATAAATTCGGGGCGGCAAACGGTGGGGCCTGTCATGGCATTGTCCTAACCGGCTGGTCGTTTGCTGCAATTGCTGGGGGTCTCACCTTCACGGGCGTCTTCAATGCTGTGATTCCCCTAGACCACATACCTTCTGACCCCCGCCCCTACAACGTCAACATTTGGTGGATTCTTGGAGTTGCATGTATGGGGTGGGTGGCGCTCCTCTTTGTTAAACCCACTCCCCAGGACCTAAGATTCAATTCCAGACTTAGGAGTCTACTCAAGTGCGGTCAGAGAGAACAAAGCTAAAGATGGCAAAAGCAAAGTTACCTAATGGCCAGTTGCACCAAGTTCAGCGCGGCTTAAGGCCTAAACTAGTTCCCCGGTCGGTGTATGTCGAATATTTTGAAAACCGTGGGACCTAGCCGTCTCAAATCAACTCTCATCAATTCTTTTGAAATTGTCCGATGAATAACTCCGTGACCTAAACAGTGGCATAAGTCTAGACCCCCGCTTTCAGGGGACTAGTCTGTTTAGGCCGAGGTTTAAATATAGCCTTAAGCCGCAGTTTACGTTGGTACAGTGCAACTGGGTTAATTAAGCGATGCATTTTTAGATATTAAAGCCATTAAACTAGGTTCATTATACAAAATTTTTAATTTCAAGATTTTATATTAAACATTTTAAACTTTTAGCACTTATTACTTCAAGGCTTCGCGTTGGTGGAATCAGAGACGAAGAATAAATGTTTTGTAGAACTTGTTCCATATTTATTACTCTTCTACTATTCTTTTCACGAACTTACTCAATGTCAATTAATATTCAAGCAACCGGAATAATTTGCACATTTTTCCAATTATCTCACATAGTTTTAAACGGACAAAGGCGTTGAACGTGTCATACGCGTCCCAATCCAATGAGGAACAGTCGTGTATGCGATCATCGAGACATGGGCGCGGTGGTCAGAGAGTCTCACTTTAAGGTGTCTCGACTAGGAGAGTAAAGCAAACTTTTGGGAGTTTGAGAGCCAATATTCAACTTAATAATGACATCCTATGCCTCTTACCACAATCCATAAATAGGCCTAGACCCGGTCGCTAGTTGAAGGAATAAAAGCAGCACGCGTTGGAGCAAATTCTAAAATTTGTAAATTCATTTTTCATTTTTTTTTATTACAAAAACACGTGCCACCTACGCATGCGCAGTCACGGTGAGCTGAAATTTTGCTCAGAGTACCACATTTAGACGATCTTTTGATTGATGTATTACACATGTCTCTGTGCATGCGCGTTCTAAAGTTACGGAGGGGGGCAATACATATTTGGCACCCTGTAGTTATCAGGAGTTCTCTGTTGATTTGGTTGTTAATTCATAGTTTCCCAATATCTCAATATCTATCGGTTGGATAATTAATTAGAAGAGTTTGCTGGGAAATAGAGAATGCTACTTACATACAGACTACATGATGGACGCTATGGTGTTATGGCATAAGTCTCTAGAAACCTGTTTCCAAGAATGACAAAATTTAAACAGTTCCTCAACGTCCTACAAAAGTAAATGTATTCTTGACCAGTTCATGTCTTTCTGTGGGGCAGAGCGGAAGCAACTTGACAAGATGGTGTTTTCTGTACTCCTATTAGCAATTACCACCATAGTTTTAGTAAAAGGATGTCCAACAGGAATAGCCGAAGGAAGTGGAATCTCCATTCTAAATCAACAGCAGTTTCTCGATCCTAACGAAAAATTCTTGTTACAATGGGAGACTAACTTGAAACTAAAGAGGATAACGTTCACAATCACTGCAGAAACTCTTGGTTACATTGGATTCGGAATGTCTCCAAATGGTGGAATGGACGGGGCTGATATGGCAATTGGTGGTGTCCATCCAGATGGGTTTTCTTACATCTCAGTAAAAATCACATTTTTTTTTAACTTTAGAAAGGAATCCCTGACTCTCCACCAATTCTAAAATTTTGGTGATTTATATATTTTCCCTTCAGGACCGCATCGGAGTTGGCAATGCACTGCCAAAAGTAGACAAAAGACAAAATTGGGAACTACTCGAGGCATCGGAGAATGGAACGCACACCATGATAAAGCTTGGCCGCCCTTTTGAAACTTGTGACGCACAGGATTTAAAAATTGAAGTAACATTCTCTCCCTTTTTTTTAACAATTCGTCAACGAATCACGAGATTTTGCCGATTCGAGTATCCATCTTCCAAAGAGCGCAATGGGTGTGAAATGAGCAAAAGTGCACTAATATTTGCTAGATAGAACATGGTCAAGGACAGCCGAATTTCCGGAATCGATTATAATGGTATAAATAGAGCCTGCTATCTGTTAACCCAGCTCTGCGAGCGGCATCTGGCCATTTTTTGACGGAGTTGATATGATATGTTGAATATCAATAGTTTGAGATTCATCAGTGCTGTCAGAACATTCAAAATCACGGTTAGAGTACTTGTTGTTAACGACATTTGCTATTTGGGATTCTGTTTTCGCAGAATTAACAAAAGACATACTGGACGTCAATTAAAGTCCTATTAAAGTAATTAACTATTAAACTATGAAAGTAAACTGTTTTTTTTTTCAAATCGGCAATACTCCGGATCGTATTTCTCACAAGTTTCCCGCAACAAGTAATCGAGGTGCAAATGGGATCCATTTCCTAAAAAATGGAGCATCCATGCGCTGCCCTCTGACGCATACCGAAATCCCCACTTTCTCTACCCCGAATTACTACGTCGGGCCTTAGAGACATTTTACTAAGGAAATTTCAAATTGTCCTCATATAAGTACAAGCGAACTTGGAGGCCCGCTTGTACTTTGGATTTTAGGGAAAATTGCCTCTGCAAGCAAAAATTTTTCCTTGTAGAATTCAATTCCAGGAACCCATATTTCTTAATCAAAACAACACGTTATTATCAACTATGCAGCGGCTAAAGCGGTCTGCAGAGTCTCAAAGTGTCATGACACTTGTCTCTACACAAAATTCTTCACAGTAGTGGACTGCCATACCCTCACAATTCAGTTTTGCTATCAAGCTGAGCACTTGTGCATATATTATTATCTTGCAAGAATTGAGCAGGTCAACTTTCTCCCAAAGGCGTTTATTCTTTTCACAACCCTGCAGCTCCCACATACCGATTCCTGCATCTTTGCGCAGAAGTATTTTAAGGAGTTTTCTGATTTAACGTTTCAGAATGGAACTAGCACATTGATTTGGGCACTTGGACAGACTGATGACATAACCTACCATGGAAGTATCCGTGGAACAAGCTCGGCTCTTTTACTTGATCCCCCTCAATCTTCTCCTATTCTGGCTGACGAGTATTAAATTGATTGAGCAGGGTTGAATCCTGAAGCATATACTAATATTTTAAAATGTGAATATAGTGTCAAAGTATGGCGAATGAATACAGAATTAGAAATGCCTGCAAATGAAACCACTTACTGGTGTACTGTGAAGAAATTTCCGAAGCTGGAGACGAAACATCATATAATTGGGGTAAACCGAATATCTGTGGAGCCAGGACTTATGAGAAAATATCACGTTGTTGGTTTAACTAACTAAATCAGTTGCTGAAATTCATTTTTTTTTCAGTTTGAGCCATACATGCCATCTGCTGCAGCATTGGCACACAGCCATCATTTTATTGTCCGAGAATGCATCCATCCAGAAGGAAAAGATTTGAGCCCATTATTGGATCCATTGGTTGTTAAACCAGGGGGCCCGTGTTATCGTGATTCTAACACTGTCGTTGCAACGGATGGCTCCCAATATTGTAAAGCTTACGTCTTTGTATGGGCTGTGGGTGGAAAGGTATGTTGATAAATGATTTCTTAGGATTGAATTTCGTTTAAAAAAAAAACTATCATTTTTAATTTACAGAGAACCACTTTCCCAGAAAACATTGGATTTCCTATTGGGGATGGAAGAACTTCGGAATATTACATGCTTGAGATCCATCTCAACAATCCTAAGTACTTGTCTGGTATTAAAATGGATACTGGGCTTAATATCTTTTATACGCCAACTTTACGGTATTATTTACAACTTTTCAATTTACCATGTGCTTTTCTAAATTATATATTTTTTTAAACAGAGAGCACGATGCTTCCACTTTAATCGTCGGTCACGAAGTTTCTGTGGCTCAAACAATTCCACCCAAAACGAAGCGCTTTGTCACAGTTGGTCACTGCAGTACCCATTGTACCGAAGCAAGTTTGCCAAAAACCGGCATCAATGTGTTTAATATTCTTCTTCACTCACATAATGCAGGTACGCCGCCTGTACAATGTCTAATTTCTTAAAGTAAATCAAGAGCAGTAAAATGAAACTGGATTTAGGTCGTCAGGTTAAGCTTCGCCACTTTCGGAATGGAACAGAATTGCCTTGGATGTCTTATGATGATTTTTATCATTTTGACTATCAGCAAAATCGACAACTGAGCAACCAAATCCAAGTTCTGCCTGGTGATCAAATTTCTTACGGTAAGATTAGACTAATAAATAGATCAGCATGTCGATATCTCTACTCTCAAAAACTACTGCAAGGATGTGCCAGTACTCTCAAATTGTGATGCGAATAGAAATGTTTAATTCTGTCCAATGTGACCTTCAAGACATTAAATGTTAAAGCACTTTTGTTTCGCTTGTGAATTGTCATTTATCAGTTCTACAACGGCATTTCCATCCTACGCCGAATTCAGCTATTCTGGTTCAAAACTAATCTTTACTTAACTAAATATATACTTCAATTTCTGTTCTAGAATGTACATACGACACATCCAAACGGTCAGGAGTTACAATTGGGGGCTATTCTTCTGAGGAAGAAATGTGCCAAGCTGTGCTCATGTTCTATCCCAAAATAGATCTGGAGATGTGCAGCAGTACTTTCCCTCGTGATGACGTACTCCAACATTTCGGAATTGATGAAATCATTTCGTAAGTTTCTAACAACATCAAGTATCATTAGTAGTTCCATTTTGCAATGATTTCACATTAGTGATCCATGTTCTATTTAGGAAACCGAACGTCGGAGATCCAATTGTGTCCTTGCCAACTCGTTTCCGGGGGAAACGCTATACGGAAGTTCTAAATGACATAGAATGGACAGCCCATCGGGTGAAAGACTTACAGGAGGAACTCCGATTTTCATATCATCGTGGCGTGTGCAGTAGTCGGCCGGCACGTGATTATGACAAAATGAAAACAGATCTTCCACTCAAGTGGTACATTCCAAATGTGAGTTATGTTCCAATATCAGCCGAATATTCCCCGCCGCCATCATCTTGCGCCGAAAACTAAACTCTTTTGCAGACAAACATTGATTTTGTTCACTACCCGTCGATGTATTCTAGCAAAATTCTTTTAACCTTGGATTTCGAATAAACACAAATAGCTTCCATTTCCCCTGCTCTATATAAAAATCAGTTTCAATATCAATTTCGTCCACGACACTTTTTGCCCAATGTATAATCTTTTCTTTAGAAATAGAGAAGGCACTCACAGTTACCTTTCAGTTTCTGTCACTTGTTCATTTGCATCACACGACGCTTTCTTGCTAAAAAGTAAAATATCTGCCGGTGTCTGGCCAACTTTTCTTCGGCACATTGAGAACTGCTGTGACCAACTGTGACAAACCCTGTCGTGTTTTGGATGGGATTCTTGGATTCTACGTCAAATCCTTTCATTGCCATAATTATCTTGTTGAAAAGACATCTTAGTTTCCTTTCACTAACTTTGGCTGAAAAGTATAGAAAAGTAATAATGCAATTTATACATTTTGTATTTTGGTATGGGTCAATTTCGTATATCTGGTATGAGTAATTGTTAAAACAATTTCCTGTTTTGAGTAAATTTTAATTTCAATTGGTTTGGATTTAGTTGACTTCTTGCTCATTTTTGAGGTGGGGGCGTTAAAGATTTACGGAAAATTGTTAAGCATTAATGATAAATTTAAAAACAATTTGATCTGGAAATGAAAATCAAACATGAGTTAAGCTTCACATTCACTTGATTTCAATTTCTTAGCGTGCCCCATCCTCAGAATTTGAGTAAAAAATAAACCGCCACAGAACCGAAGAACTCAACTTTTGCCTTTTTTTTGAGGAGCGACGAAAGGCAACGGTGGAGGGGGGTTTCCGTTTTGAAAAGAAGTTTTTAAAGTCAAAAGTGAAAGTTACTAAAAAAGATAAAAATTAAGTTAATTGTCATTGTCAAACGTTGCTC
>Ga0194135_10001363_pt1 | contig 14526 bp, 9 predicted proteins | sample LitLau_LLRF_2013_FD_134024 | JGI IMG/M metagenome (GOLD analysis project Ga0194135, IMG submission 134024) | Freshwater sediment microbial communities in response to fracking from North America - Little Laurel Run_MetaG_LLRF_2013 (version 2) | ecosystem: Environmental > Aquatic > Freshwater >...
AGTCTCCAGAGAACCGGCGATACCATTCGTCGTCGCATCCAAAACCTGGCTTGCAAATTAAGCGATGGAAATTTTGAAAAAGCCTGATGACGCCGTCTAATCTCACGCTTTTCTTGATAAGCCCATTGTCTTACGTTTGGCATGATGTCTGTGTATGGGAATGTGTGGGTGACAGCCTCCGTTTCCCAGATAAACATGTGCTTTTCCGCCCTTACCGAGTTCTCATTTTGGGAACAATAGGGCGGCACGCACACTATTGCTCACTGCTGACGTCGCGTCGCTGTTGCTGCTGCTGCATGCCCCACCACCCGCACACACACATTTCCTGCGCTATAATTACCTCTCCTTTATCGGTTAATACCGACAGCTTAAATAGCAATGTTTGCTTACTGCGTCACGATACGAGTTTTGCCTGGAAATTATTGTTATTTTCAAACTTTTTACGTTTTACAATTTCCCGACCAAGCTCCATTATTATATGGATCTAACCTACATACTATATACTTTCCTAGTGAACTGTTGTCGGTCGGTATCGTAGACCCTAACGCTAGTTGCAGATACAACAACTGATTTTGTCGTACGATAGACAATCGTACGGCGTTTGGTCGGCAATCCGTGGTCCTACAAGCATCATTTTTTGGCCATAACCTCGTGAGTCGACAAACAGCAACTTGTATAAATTAATTATGCTTTTGGAACCACTGGGTTCCCGGGAAACGTCGTACGAGTCTCCATCGTACGACAAAATCCGGTGTGTCTATGACTAGCGTAAGACGTTAATCGCTCTTATTTTCCCGTTGTTGGCGAATAATAGTTGTCATCAGTTTGGGCTTACACACCACAGACATATTATATATTCAGATGATGTCAAGGAGAGCATGAGTTTGTTGGCTGTTGGTATTATCTGCAGTAATCCTTATCATGAAAGGCAGGAGAGGAAGGGCCCGGGAGTATGTGACAAGCTCTTTAGAGAGACTTTGACAGGAAAGAAAAGAGACACTTTGAAAAGGGTTCATTGATTAAAAGCAAACATTAAGGAGTAAAAACGAACAGAATTGGCTCGCTCTGTCTCAAGTCAGGAAAAGAAAGAAGGACAATTTGTCTTAAGGTCGTGGTTTGATGTGCACGTCGCGCAGGTGCTACGCTTCGCGCCTTGCATTCTAATGCGCCCACCTCTCCTTCTCCTCCACCTACGCCTCTTTGTCTTACATTCCCCAAAAATGACCTTTAACTTCTATCATACCGACTTATTTGCATAATCAAAATATTTACCGGCAGGACAATTCTTTGAAGTCAAGAAGGGGGTTCTTATTTTTTGGTAGTACTGACGGACCTGACTACTTGCCAGAATAAGAGTTGAGCTCATTTAAAATGGCAATGGGAGGAGTGATTGGGGCTCGCTGACAGATGCCATGTACCCAAATTCCAAATTAAGCACAATGGCAACTCGATTTTATATCACATCCCTATTCCGTTCCATATAGCCAACAAGTAGTAAGCATTGGAATATTGAAGAAATTTTTTTTTTTAAGAGAGTACATGCGCCTCGATAATTGACCCCCTACCCCATCCCCATTTGCCATTTTAAATGGGCTCTACATACAGAAGAACAACTATCGGGCGAGAGCCAATTCGACTAGAATTTCAAACAGTACAGTGTGTTGCATTCCAAAACTTTGCCGGTTAGAATTTTTTTTTCTTTGGTAAACTTTGGAAACTTTGAAAAGCACAGACAAGTATTTGAATTCCCGATACGCCTAATGTAGATCAGCTGCCACTTTGATGGTATTATTGAAGGAGACAGTAATTTCCTCAGTTTATTAAAAATAAGTACCGAACAGCTGTTTCGGTAGTAAAACGTACCATCACTATCACCATGTCACACACTATAATAATAGTAGTCGTCAGTTGTCAGGGTGTTGGGTACGTGCTTTTGGAAGAAACTTTTGAATAAAACCATGAGGCCTATGTGCAAAAAGCAGGGGAATTTGCTGCCACCGTGCCACCCCTAGTATTGACTGATACATAAATAGAACAAGAAACCATGGTTAACTCGTTATTAAGGTTGAGAATGGTATAAAGTACATTCAGTTGCGATAACGAATATGGTGGGAATGGGAATGGAGGGGGGGGGGCTGAGTAAAGGGGTAGAGCCACTTAATAATCATCCTCTCTATTCTATACTTCAACACCAATATTTTATGCGATTCGATTACTTTTTTGCCATTTTCAGAGTCTTTTATTTTCGCCTTTCCTATCGGAGTTTCCGGAACCCCCATTCGCCTTAATAGAGTCGGAGTATGGAAATGAAATGAATGAAGGTGGCGAATAAGTCACGTAGACTGTTGCGCGCCCCCATTTACATTTTTCTTCAATTGCACGGACATATTAGTTCTTCTATTATCTGAATTTGGTGTTTTAGGGTAGATAGTTCTGTACTTTTTGAGAAAATTATAACGTAAAATTGTGTAGACGTTAATCAGGGTAAAGTGAAATAAAAGTGGACAGCTCCATCAATCTTGCATGTGCATTTTGATCTTTTTAGTTGAATTATGAGTTCCGCCAATAACTTACGTCAAGACGCGACATGTAACTTATTACAGAATTGTTTGTGGGGAAAATGGTGTATAGAAACCCGACAGAGTCCACATAATAACCTGAAGGCATTTTTGGGTAGACTTTTTATGAACTTGGGTTACTTTTGCTTATGGTTTTTTTCTCAATGTTTTTAATTTACACGTAGAGAACGTTTGCCCATGCATGGAAAATCAAAGAATACCTATGTACAATAATTTTAATTCGGTTTTTTTCTGAAAATAGCAAAAGTTTAGGGGCATTTGTGTTGTATTAGAACATAGGACTAAAGGCATTTTCCTCCAACATATTATAAAACTCGTATGAGTCTAGAGTGCACTGCATGCATGGCCATCAAACCAAAACGCTGAGGCAGCAGTACTCTGGAAAAATCTCTCGAATAGACAGAGCCGTGCTTCAATTACTTTGATATTAAAAAATGTTTCTCTGCATCTCTAAAAATGTGCATTTCAGCATCAGTTCGCATACGTAGGCCCTTTTACTTTTAATAATCTCTAGTCTATAAGTCTGTTTATTGAACAGTTTTGTTTATTTTGTTTCTTAATGGTGTGACTGGTATTTTATGAGAGTTTTGTATAAAAATAAACGTTATGAATTATACGGTTGTTGCGGATGAGATATTCCCCCGAGTGAACAATGATAAACTTTTATATCATCCTGATTAAGTTGCTAACTGGCGTCCGATTCGGCAACCACGATGCAAGTTGATATAAATTCAAAACTGCCGCAAGGGCTTTTCTCGTTCAGCCAATCCAAAAAATAAATAAAAAAGGCTGAGGGGAAAATAAAGAAGAGGATGAGCTCTGTGGCGGCCATATCAATCAATTATTGTGTATTCCCACATTCAATGGACTTCCAAAAATTAAACCCATATAATTCAAAATGGGCGCCCAGAGAAAAGCTAACAGTACAACAAACAACTTACTTTTCTCTGCGAATTTCAATTCTCGGTGGAAAACATGATGTGTTTATCCAGTCCCTTTACAATTATCCTATTGAAAGCAAATAAATATGCATTGTACGCTATGTTGGTTTTTTGAAGCTATTCTTCCCGAAAACTCCATAATTTTAATGCATATTCGGGAAAATATCATGGTCAGCAACAATAATGTATTTCAGTATCTACAGGCTATGATTTAATTGAAATGTAACAGTGAGTTAACATATTATTTAATTTCAATTATTTTGATTATTCATTTATTCTCACTATTCTACTACGACCTATTAGGAGTCTACGCGGTTCCAGGGATTTCCTGCACACATATTTCGGTCTTATGAACCAAATTTTGAAAACGGTAAAAATTCGAATTTTGTTTTGTAAGCTTTATTTGCGTACACTTAAAAAAGTTCAAAAGCCCAGAAAAGCAGGAAAAGCTAGACTCCTATCGTCCGCAAACCTATTCGCTTTCATTGAAAATAATACGACTCTACTACTGTACACAAGCATGCATTATATATTATGAAAAAATTATCATTAAACCATTCAAACCAAAACAGTGATACTTTTTCGAGTCTATTTCCACGGAATCAGAGAGCAGAGCCACGTTTCGTCTAGGGCTACTCTTAAGCTAGGGGCACATTAATGGAAAATGACACGTAGTTACCTATAGGTATATATTTGACCCACCGGCCAAACGTGTGATAATCAATACTAATAATGTAATGAGGGAGACATAACCAGGAAAATAACGACCGCCTACTCAAAAGGTGTAAGTAATGACATGACATTCGAAGGATATGATGCATTAGACAGGTCATGGGACAGGGAAACGAAGGGTGGTGGTGGTGGTGGTTGGAGTGAGTGAGCCAAGATAACGAGGTCCATTGTCTTAGTTAGCAAAGGTCCTCGCTCAAATCACGTTTGTGGGCTAGCAGAATGAAAGCTGATGAAAATTAGCTGCTGTCTGTCTATGGGAATGTGTGCTGGCCACGCCCTGGACGTCCTCTCCTCAACATTTTCAGCAAATGTAAATTACCACAAAGTTAGCCTTTTCTCATTTTCTGCTTAAAACATTTCTAAGTTGAACAACCAACTTTCCTGCTAAATGCAGACTAGGTATTGGTATTATTAAAGTTGAGTAATGTACGTACTACCTATTATTGACGACGGAATTAAGTTTCGGACTCATGCAATAATGATTCAGGGTGTCAAAAATGTTTTTAGGGACAAAAAACATAATAATATTTTTTTTCTTATTTTCTTCCACTCTGAGAAACTGTGAATGTCATTGAGTATAAAATTAACAGGCACTTTTTTTACAAAATTATTTTATAAAATATTCTACATTTCCACGTGGAAAACATGTCTCCTCGAATCAACTGATACTAGGTATTGCAATACCTATTCCGTCTTCATGTCATTGGTAAAGGAAAAAGTGATTTATCAGGCATACATGTTATTCTATATATTTCTGTCTTCAATTCCAAGCCGATAATATAGCTTTTTGATATCCATTTTACTTTTAAAAAAAGCAATGCAGTAATGAAGTCTGCTATAGCGCCTTCGGTGTTAATTTCCTTATTTTTTTCAGAAAGGGTAGAGCATAAAGAGGATAAATCTGGGCTCCTTATAAGGAAAATTGAGTAGAAGGAGTAAAAAGAATAAAAGGACAATCCGGACAAGAAACGGTTGAGTGTTCATTAAAGATGAAAGTTATCCGGGGAGGCGTTGAAGTCAGGGGAAGATGCCCCGGGGTTTCTGCTCCTGCTTTTTGCTAACGCTTTGGATTATTCATAGCCTTTTCACATAAACAAACCTCTCTTACGTCTAAGATCTCCATTATTATACCAAGTTTTAAAGACGGTGCCTGCAGCCTAACAACCTCAGCAAACAGGGTGATCTTACGTTTCCAGAAATACGGCGGTTAGACCAATTATTTACGGGCCGAATGGAGGCAAAACATTGAGCGTACCTGGGTAGTTGAGTCCAATGGTCGCCCATTTCGGTTTTTGCCATGTTCGCTCTCCCCCTGTAGCCATTACCTTTGTTTTTGTCTCTTAACGAGATCATTTACGCTTAGACGGAGAGTTCTATCCTCTCTTCGGTGGTCAATTTTAGAGTCCACACATCCTCCACTCGCATTCGCATTCAACAGAAATCGTCTACAAAACTGCGGTCTTTCCGTTGCGGTGGCTTATTAAAGTTCAAACTTTTGCCATTTCCAAGCCTAGTAAAAACCCGGGACCAAAAAATTAACCGTTTGTTTTTGTAAAAAAATTGTCATTTTGCGTTCTCTGCAGATGTAATAAACTTAGGTAATGTAGAATGGTGAATTTAAAAATTATCAGCACATCTCTTCTTATCAAGAATGATCAGCATTTCAAACCAGCACAGAAGTCCGTTGAAAGCAGAAACTATGCTATGCCGGATGTACGGTGTACCAGTAGGGTGCTGATACTTTTATCGAGACTATTTGAAATCTCGTATTTACCCGCGCAAGCTTTTATTATCGGGTACACGTTAGAGTGGCTAAGTAAATCCATCTCTGCTTTCATGTTTCCCACTTTATCTCTTCTGAACATCATCTGAATTGACTCTTTTCAAATAAAAGCTTTGGTTCTTTCCTTTTAATGACAGCACTAGTAAAGTTTAAGTGGTTTTTGCAATTTTTGAATTTTTTTTCCTGTTCTTCTGTTCCACTCTTTTACGATACGTCTACGTATACTTGATCACGAATTTCTTAAGTTCTTTCTTACGATTTGATTACACTTACACCGACATGCATTTGAAACTCTTAAATCAATCGCTCATGCAATTAGGAGTTGTAGGAAATTAGCCAAAATAAGGTACCAAATTCCAAATTTTTGCGGGTTTATTTCACTACAGAAAGAGAAGACTTACCTTTTGGGATCCCACTTGCCACTATGGAGAGATACAAATATGACCCCAGAGTCCATATTTTGTCGGGTTTATCTCACAGGGGGAAGTGGGAACGCACAGTGTTTACCTTTATGAGGGCTAAATTTTGGCGGCTCTTGTCACTATGGAAACTGCGTTCACCTTCCAGAAACCCAGGGTGAGAATAACAGCCAAAATAGGGCTCCAGAGGTATTTTTTTGTCAAAGTAGAAAGTGACATTCTAAAAGCTAAATACTGTACGTTTCCACAGTGACGTCAAAATATGGGTCCCTGGAAAGTCTCTTTTGAATTCTGGAATAACGGAAAATGAGGTACTTGTAAGTATGGTTATTGCTAACGTAAACATCGATAAACTGTTGGGAATGTCTGTCTGTTTAACATGCAAAGTGGACAACAAAGGATTAACGCAATTTGACAACTGTAACAAATGTGTAAAAGACATAAACAAAATTTTGGATAAAATGAGAAAAAAGGAAATGCCTCGTGAACAATCCAATTAGTAAGAGCAGTCAGCAGGGAACAAGTACGATTGTACGACAAAACATAATTGACAATCAACATGAATCATGCCGCACGTACAACACTAATCGTTTTATTTCATTTCTCCCTTTTCTGTCATCGACTTCGGTTGGATCAACAATATAAGACTAACTCTTCTCCAACACTGATTAACTTTAAGCAAGGTCAAGGACCTCAAGGCTAAGTATGATTATGAACTCTAGTATTTTATTAAGATCTTACTTATGTGAAATAAAATACCATAATAGGGCCCCTGTTCTGAAAAATTGGACAGTTTAAAAAATGTTTTCATCAAAATGATATGTCAAAATTGATGTTTCCGCTATATATTATACGTAGCCAAACTGGTTTTATTATTGAGGGAAATAAGTGCGGTTTAAAAAGCAGAATGAGTGTTAAATGGAAAATGAAGATGGGGTTGTGGGTCGGGGTGAAAGGTTGTAGGTCGTGGGATGGGGATGGGGATGATGGTGTGTATTGTATATTGTGTGCTGAAATCCCATTCTGTGTTGCCCGAGGCTTCAGTTTCCCTTATTTCCATTTTTATGCTTCTTCCGACATGCAGCCGCTCCCTATATCTTTATTTGCTTTCTGCCATCAATACTAATATTGTGGGTTACGTGCCGATGCCCTTAAATTTAGCGACTTTCAAAGTCTGCTCTAGCTAAAAAAAACTACTTTATCTGTTCAGATTTTTTCGTAAAACGCTCAACTACACTTTTAACATCATTTCTTTCCTGTTGAGCCCATATCAGACGAGTGGCTATGCATCACTATCTACGTCAGAGGCATCTGCTAGCAGATAGCAACAGAACGCAACATGTGCCTTCTCTCGGGTGCATGCAGGTATATTCTGCTCTTCTTCCGCTGCAGAAAGAGGGTTGAGGGTTGGTCGTCTGATATCATATCAGGATATTGTCATGGCCTATGTTGCCAGTAAAGGCTACCTAGATCTGTTGTCTAGGTTGACCTTTACTAGCGACTGGCTCCATCTCAACATTGTTCGTGGCCAATACTGGGGATGTTACTCAAGGTAGATTCTGAAGTCGCTAAAAACCGCAAATCTGATTATACCAGACCGAACCTGCGAATAACAATGAAAAGTTATTCGTGGAGGAGTGGTGAAGGGAAGCGGCGGGCGGCGGAAAGGGTGCTTGAAAACACAGGGGCAACAGTCCCTCTTGAAATCATTCAATTTGCTTTTACCTACTAAAAAGTTTTAAAAATCATAACTAATCTCGAAAACGAATAATTCTCGCCAACAAATATTTTCCTGATTTACGTACTTTTCGCTACCTTCCTCCCTTTTATTTCAAAAGGGAAATCTCATTTCTTATTTTCAGCCTTGAGACCGCTTCATTAAAAATAATTAAATTTGAATTACTGCACTGCCACTGCCGATCGGCTCAAAGGATCTTTTGAAACATTTAACTTTTATTTTAGGTTTAGGGTTTGTTTTTAGAGAGAACGGTGCAATACCTGGGTGTAACGACTTTAATTGGTGCTTTTCTATGGCTTAAAATCGTTAAACCATGGCTAACGTGTATTGTACAGTTGACCCTAATAATTATATTCTGTCAGGTAGTGCAGTGTGATCATCTTGGTTGCTACCATCACCCGCATGGAAAAATCTTAAGACCCCTACAGTATGCATTGGGAATCACGTTTCAACATACTTTATAATCTGTGTATTTTTTGCTGTAGTTGGGGTGTGGGTGGGTTATTGGAAATAGGTTAGGTCGAAGATGGAGCGATGGATGACCCGACTCGAAGGTGATCAAGACGAATGGGCTGGAGGGGCGCTGTGTCCAGTGCTGGATCTCCAGCAGCGGACGGGCGGGCTGGGCGGTGCGGCACTTGCACCCACTTTCTTCCAGCAGCAGCTGGGGAATTGAAAGACGCAAGTGATGGATGGCTCAGCAACATTCCTCTCAAATTCCTTCTCTCCCGAGGTTCATTTTTACTTCCATAACTGTTTTACAACTTTCCCACACTTTCTATTGAGTTTTCCAATGCTTTTATCATCAGTTTAGGGCAGTTTCTTTCAGGGATTTTTTTCTACCCCTGATTTCAAATAAATTTTCCCGGTTAATCTATACAAATTCAATGTAATGTAAGACTAATTTCCGACAAAAAACCGTACGTGCTTCGCTGTCCCGGATACCTGGTACTTACTTCCAAACACTTCATGTTCGAGTAAGACTATATTTTGTTGTATTTTCTTAAGTCTTCGATTTTTAGAAAGTAACCGAGGTACCATACTACGTAGTATGCTAATGCCTCGCCATCAAATCCATCAGCGTAAGATTATTCAGGAAAATATTCCTTCTACTTGAAGAGGTTATGGAGGAGCCTTTGGAAAATATAGCTCGGTTTGTATCGGATAATGGGCTGCTAAACTACTCGTAGGTAGTCGGGGTATAACAATGAGTCAATGAACCAAGCCTAAGTGCCAAGTGAAGAACCTGCTATCTTGAAGGCAGAAGAAGAAGACCTATTTCAGAAAAAGATACTAGAAATCTTTATAGAAATGGCATAACTGAGTTCTGTGATAAGAAAGGGCTTAAACGTCCTATAGTCAAAAGTTGATGAATTTATTTCATATATGTACTATAGTACTGATTCAAATGATGTATCAAAGCAGGGAGTTGAGGCGAGATGCTTTCTGTAAAGCCAACTAGAATGCCTATGTTCAGTTGTTTCTTCCTTAATTACATCATTACGAGATTTACCCAAGAAGAAAGATAATTCAAAATGAAATAGCTTTAAAAGCAGTCCTCTTTTTCCTTCCTCTATCCCATTTTTATTCGTGTTTGTAAAAGAATTTTTGAGCTATATGCATGTATTTCTTTCACCCAACATCAACAACCTTTATTTTCTTTTCGCTAGTGAATAATAAAAAAATTTCCCTGAGTGATGAAAGCCAATAATAGTTTTGAGATAGGTTTTCAAGCAACTTATCTTCGAGGCCATACTTATTGGTTCTTTAATTTAAGAGGAAAGAACTCCAATACTCACTCAGCGGTTCAGGTTCAGGAGAATGAAACTACTTTAGGTCTTTGACGATGCCTGCTGCCAGGTATCCATTATCGGATATTTTTTTGTAAATTGTAGTTAGGCTAAATGCTTCATCAATCAGATAAGAGCCCTAGACTGTGGATAAGCCATCTTCCCCCTACTTGCTTCCTTTCCCCCCCGATGATTTTTTTCTCGCATCAACTTGTGAGCGACAGACTACTTGACATGTTGTCCAAAAATAGTTCATATCCGTTGCAGCAAATTTTCCTCCTTTGCCCCATTTCCCCAATTTTCGCCCATATTAAAAAAGGCTTTCGACAAATTTTGAGTTGTACGACGCTTCGCTGGCTCGGTCTATAAGGTGTAACCGTCTAACAGAATGTGGAAAAAAATAGTCTGATGTTGCTATTCCCCATTCTTACTCTCGCGATCTTGTACTTTGACTTACCTTATTATTAAGTAATGTTGCCGAATTCTACTCTTTATTCGTGTTTCTGGATGGAATGTATTCACGGTTGGGAAGAATTAGTAATAATTAGGAGTCAGTAGGGGGGTAATTTGATTTGTAATGAAGAAGTGCGGGAGGTCGGGGGTCTGTGCATCCGGTGGGGGCCAGTCTCTCTTAATCACAAGCAATGTCGGATTTCGGCAATTAACGAAACCGCAGTACAACCGCCGTAATTGGAAATGATAACCGAATCCCAAGATTCTCCAACTTGATGACGAGCTACCGGCTTCCTTCCTTGCCCATGTCCGTGGTTATGGGTCACTGAACTTAACCCCTTCACCCAATACGAAGCCCTTCCTCGATTCAGTTCAACTATGAACCTGGATATCGTTGGCCTAAGCCCATTCAAACTCCCCTTACTCCATCCGTGTTCCTCCGTGCTGGCATTCTCATCCTCAAAGAAAAATTTGCTATTTCATATTTATTATTCTTCTTATTATTGGGATTCACGTTAAGCCTAAGAATATAATAAGCATGTCGGAATGTAAGAATGAATTCGCATTCAAATCCATCCTTACTTCCTGACATGCCTTACCTGCTTAGGCTTAACATTGCGGTACAATAGTATATTATGTCCCCTCTTCAGGGAGTTATAACGCATGGTTTTTTATACTATAAGTTCCTCCACCTGTGCCGGCTAGCTCACTCAGTAGTAGGCACGGTGGCTCGGACTCTTGGTGATCCACTAAATTGGTCCCACCTTGTAACGAGGTGTCTGTCTAAGGTTACGTACACATTATTAGGTACCAAAATATTTTGCATTTTAACAAAAACCGTTGACTCTGAATCAAATTAAAGGAACTATTTCTAAATTATTGTTTTAGCGAGCACGGCTTGTTGTCTTTATCCATCGCTACTTGATTCTATAAAAATACTTGTAAATTATGTATTTATTATTTAATTATATATTTTATCACAATACTTTAACTGCATGCAGTAAAAATATTGAGAAAGACGGAACAAAATACCTTGCATAAGCATAATGAAGTGAGTTTGTGCAGGAGTTTATTTCTTTCAGTGGCTATTAAATGTTAATTTCCAAGGCAATAAGCAAAATTGATGCGGCAATGGCGTACATTTTGTAATTGTAACGAGCTCGTTAGCGAATAATGAAGAGGGTTGTTAACCATAACGACAGTATAATGTATCGGTTGAAGGGGGTTAATTTTTGCGGAGGGAGAGGGGGAGGGTGGCAAACTGTTGCGGTGCTGTTTGCGTGTAAGGCTGTACCTGACAGCCCCGACTACTGACAAGGCGTGCCGCTCCTGACTTCTGTTTCCTCCAGTCTTCCGGAAAATTTCAACGCAACCTCGTATCTCCTGCCTTTCCTGTCTTACCGCTGATTGTGCCCTCCAGTTCTGTTTCCTTGCTACTCGGTTTTACGTGATTAGCATGGAAGGCTTCTTGTTAATAATTAGAATTTTATTACGTAAAACCCAGCACAACTGTGCTGTGACAAGTGACACAACTATGACTATATGTGTTGGAATAAGAGTTTCCTTGCATTATTGAATGCTGAAGGTCAAAAAAATTGCCCTATATGAAAAAAAAAAAATTATTATAGCCGATAGTATTTTCTTAAATTTGTAAAGTTCAGTTAATGTTAATGTTCGTTACAAGTCTACGAAATATACATATGATACGTTATACTCTGGAGCTAATTTTTGTCGATTTCGTCAGGATTTTTGGAAATGTGCTATGATTAGAAAAACTAACGTCGTTCAAAAACATGATTGAGGTTCATATAGCTGAAGAAATATAGGGAGGTTCTTTCGTAGAAAATATTAAGGGAGGCGAAAGTTGAAGGAGAGAAAGTGAAATCAATCTGAAAGTGTATTCAGCGACGCGTCAAAAGGAATGCCAACTCATGCGAGAAAACTATGCTTCTATCTTGTTGGGGAAAGGGGCGATTGACTGTTGACATTGCAGGTGGCCGGAGACGGAGCCCCAAGAGGAACGAAGCGTGAAAATCCAACACGTTCGCACGTTCCTTCTACAAATTAAATGATTGTCCCACGCAATACGCTCAAACCTTTTACATCCTGCCATCCAATACTAACTACAAATCCTCAAATCCTTCATACCCCATACGGTCAACTTAAGCAAAAACAAATAGTGCGAGAATAAGGCCTACTGAACAAGAAAGAAAAGAACATGGATGTGGAAATAAAACCTTGCCACTTGTAGTAGCGACTAGTAGGAGCCTCTGCTCTGTTTTGAAAAATAAAAGGCAATAGGGTAGAATCATGAAAAAAACTGCTTTCCAGCCGTGGTGAAATAATAAAGCAGTCAGCTAACTGCATGAAATCAGTGGAGGGGAAATACGAGCGTCGAACCGCTGAACCCATTACATTAATTATTCTGCAGCTACGAACAAAAAGGCCCGAAGGAATCAATACGGGTCACCAGATCATTCTGACTGAGCTCTATTGCATGCCGGGTTATGAAGCCAACGGCAAACACTTAGAAGGGGCAGCTCCCGCACTGCTGAGGAAGGCTGACCTGGCTGACCACAACGCGCCTCCAGCCAAATTCATCACTGAGACTATCGCTCGGATTTGATACCTTAAGCCTTACTTAACGGGCGCTACTTAGTCCGCTCGATTTAAATAGGTCAGTAGATATATTTAGCATTTTTTTTACAAAGACTGGAGGATAAAAGCTCTCCGCCCCTGATAGCACAGTATACAAAAAGCTACGCTGCTTTAACGAAAAGTTACTTATTTTTTTACGACAACTTTGGAGGTTGTGATATAAGCCGCCACCAGCCACCAGCCACCAGCTTATGAGTGGGAATTCAGCAAATCCTTCATACTGGACTGACTCCTCTGTCTCTATATTGTAGTAAACTGTAACGTTTTTGTACTAAAGACTTCATCACAGACAGTCGGACTTGTGAATCACAATAATTCTAAGATACTTTCTGAAATCTATGGCAAACTTTTCGCAGATAAATGACGAGTTGAGTTTTCAATGAGTAGTCTCTTCTCTTTGACGCGAAATAATAGTTTCATACAATTGCCTGGTCGTTAACGTTGTATGCAAACATTGGGGAAACCGGAAAACTAAATAAAACTTTGGAGCCTTAAGTGTATGAAGAAGAGCGGAAAGGAAGAAATGACGAAGGCGATTACGCAAGTTACAAATTGTCATTAGTTTATCAAAATGAGGGATCACGGAGCGCCGAAGAGAAGCGTGTTTTTACTGTAACAAGTTAACCCCTGTGAGGAAGTTTGCGAGAGATAGCGCATAAGGCAGGTATACGTTAGGTACACGTCCCGTATGTGCCTTGCTGGAGGCTGGAAAGGCTTCAGCTCTGCTCTCAACTTTATTGTTGTGATTACCGCTGGAATTATTCATCAGGGTGAACTTGGAGGGTTTTATAAATTGTAATAAGGCGACGTGTGAGTCCTTACGGCAGCAGCGAACGGCTTTTGTGTGTCACCCAACTGCTTGTAGGTTCCTCCCATTATTGCTGACGTCTTCCCCTCTCTTTGCTCACCATTCAAGTTACTCAACCTCTTTTGCTATTTCTCATCTCGTTTCCGAGACTCCCGTTGGAGGCTGCGATGTTTAATTTTGTTCCAAGTGAGATTACTCAAGTCGAGACTATTTATTCACGAGCATATTTTGGAACAAACAACGTTCAAGGCTTTTCATAAATTTGCCAAAAGGGTTTTACTTCTTAGATCTCCTTTCGTCCTACTTGTTTACTATAGTATTTCTTGTATCCAAAATCTTTTATCATCTCAGTTATTTTTAAGACAATAGTGTAAGAGAGGCGCTGCCTTAGCAAGCCCAAAATTAATGGACCAAATATTATAACCAAAATATTTGTTATTATTATTCTATATTATAAAGGAGTGAGGTGTTTTCTTTGAACCTATTTTCCGACTATACCCTGAAACCGACAAACTTGAAAATTTCTGGAAACTTAGATCCTACCTTCTACTTTTCGGGAAAATTATCCATTTTCCGGTACCTGCTCCCATACCTGAACTACAGCCCTCCAAACGTCATTTTTTTG
>Ga0194135_10001364_pt1 | contig 14526 bp, 12 predicted proteins | sample LitLau_LLRF_2013_FD_134024 | JGI IMG/M metagenome (GOLD analysis project Ga0194135, IMG submission 134024) | Freshwater sediment microbial communities in response to fracking from North America - Little Laurel Run_MetaG_LLRF_2013 (version 2) | ecosystem: Environmental > Aquatic > Freshwater >...
AGGTTGGAAATGCTGTGGACTCTGTGAAGGTTGGAAATGCTGTGGACTCTGTGAAGGTTGGAAATGCTGTGGACTGTGATAGACAAGCTGTTGGGGTTGCTGCTGTTGGATAAAAATTGGACCAGGGACAAATTGAACCTTCTGATAACCCGTGGGAGGTGGGTGACTCCCATTTGCTCCCTCTGCTGGGATATTACTAAAGAAAATTGGATACTGTTGCTGTACATCTCCTAGAATTTGTTGCTGTTGGGCTGGGTTGAGCAGAATTTGTTGTTGATGTTGTTGGGGTGAACTCAGAATAAAGTGTTGTTGAGGACTTTGCCCTTGAGGAACTTGGACCACGATTTGTGCTGGAAAAGGTACCGGCGTGGTAGCGGGTGCCTCAGTTGATGGGACGGTTAAGACCGTCGGAGGTGGAGACGGTGAGACTTCTTTAGCTCCCATTGCCGTCGAGGATTGTCCGTCCGATGGACTTTCCTTGACAGAAGCAGGTGAGAGGGGAGAGCCGTCATCACTCCCATGGCTGTGGGTGTGGGGCTTTCGGCTTTCTTTCTTTTCGGCCTTTGGTTTCGGCTCAGCTTTCGCTGGCTGCTGTCTCTTGTTTGATGTCCCGTGCTTTTGCTGTTGATTGGCCAACTCCGTAAGTTCTTTTTGATGAACTTGCATGGTTTCCAAAATTTGTTGGTGGAGTTGTTGATTAATGTCGTTCAGCATCTGCTGTCCACCATTGTTCTTGTTCAAGTCTGTTCTTATTGGGTGTTCCTGTTGTTGCGTGGTTCTTATTGGGTGCTGCTTTTGTGGGGTTTTAATTGGCTGTTGCTGTTGCGTGGTTTTAATTGGCTGTTGAATGAGTGTATTTCCACGTGGGCTCTGAGTGGGTTTTAATTTCGCTCCGAATTGATTCTCTCCAGTTTCTGTGTTTGTGTTAGGAGCGGGTGAAAGTCCTGGAGAAGGCATGAGCTGGAACTGTCCTAGATCAAGGTTCTTATTCATGTTAAAACCAACGCTCAAGATGTGAGTCTTGGCCCTATTCCCAAAGAGGAAAACAGTGAAATTTAGAAGAATTAAACCGAGATGGATTTGAAACTGGAAAATGGTATAAAACCTCCCTTGCCCTTACCCATTTCCTCCGTTGTTTCCATTCATCAAATTCACTTTTCCCAGGAACTTATCAACATCTTCATCCGATAAGCCAAGGTCCTTTGGACTCACTATTTCTACGCCAGGAGGCATCCGCTGGGCCGCGGTCAGGAAGGAAGGGGTCTAGAATTTATTGAAATAAAAATAGACATTTCTCAATTTGTATTGCACTTACAGCATAGAGGGTACGCAAAGTCATCACAATTTATTACGTGCAAAAGTACTAAGAGAGTGAGAGTGAGTGCGAGAGAGTGAAAGTGGTGATGAGGAAGTTACGAATGTGATGCTGCATTGTTGTTTGTTATGCTTTACGGGGCGGTTTTCATTTTGAAAGCATGCACAGACATAAAGACAAGTTGGGATCGAGAAGAACAGGTTTTACGTTTTCTGGCATTTGGTGGTTGCGATGAAAATGAAGATTGTAACATTGTGACATTGTAAAAAGGGATGGGATCCAAAACGAAGATCAAGGCTTGCTCCTTGCTTGCCCTGCACCTTTTTTGAATGGGATGAACGTGAAAATGTGGGATATTATGTCGTTATCTGGTTATGCTCATATGCTTCCTTTTGGTTTTCTTGTCCATTAATTAAGTTAAGAGGATCCTAGGTTGGGGTGGGTAAAATTTGGATGATTCGATCTCACTCCATGTAAAACAGTGTAGATCCTGTTCCCAGTCTACAGGCAAAAGAAAGTGAAACCAATACAAAATCCAAACACGTTCTTGAATCTTCAATCCTCCTCCCCCATCTTTCGTCTCCCTTGAATTTTAATCAAGTGATGATGAATCAATCAAGAAAAGAAACGGAAACTACTTTATGTGACTACCGGTGGGAAATTCTTGGTTTGTGGAAAGCTGGGACGCTATGAAGCTGAAATTAATTAGAACCCTGGGCTTGGGCAATTTAAATTAGAGGCAAATTCTAAAAAAAAAATATTAATAATTGGATTTTCAAGAACTCTATGCGCAGTCTATGAAAAATTTGCAAATGTATATTAGAAACCAATGCTCGAACTGAACGTGGTGCTCGCAATTGGAAAAAGGTGGTGTATGGTACCCTGGAATCCGCGATATCTGGAAATTCTGGCAAAATCTTTTTCAATGGAAAAGTAAAATTTTGGGAAATATCCGCTGGTATCAATTTCTCAAATTCAGGGAAATGGTCCGGGTGTTTTAGGATACCGCAAGAAACACCAAAAAGTTTTTAATTTTATGCTTCTGGGCGTTGAGAAATGACATTTGACAGAAATGTGTGGAGCTGAATTGGGAGGTGGAAATACGGAGATGAAGACTTACCAAAAAGGCGAAAATGCTGAAAGCCACAATGAGCCCGAGTAATTTGTGGTTGGTGGTGGTGGTGGCCATGGCCATTCGTTGAGGTCGAGTCAATGGTCAGGTCAACAGCAAGTATGTCCGGTGCCGTGCACGCGTGGAGAGGTCTCTCTTGAGTAACACTCTTCTGACTTGTGATCACGAGTGACTAAGTCACTAAAAGCGACATCCGGTCCTCCTCAGGCTCCTTTGAGCATCTTGTCGACTTCAACATTACTTTCCCTTTCGCCTCACCCACTGGGGGAAATAGTTGTAAGTATGCGTAATTGAGGAAAAACTAAAAAAGACTTTTTGACCACCTGCAGAGTCACTTGAAGAAGAAGATCCACCATGTACCATAATTCATAACACACAGTATGACATGAGGTGAATTAACGTAATTCACCACAATTTCCCTTTCTTCTGCGTCTTGTCAACCGGCTCCCCTTGGCCGATCCAAACGTCTGAACAGAGGCCATACACTCATATAATCAGATGCATCTTAATTGTCACGACTCAGTTTTCTGTTGCAATATAAAATATTATGACAAAACAAAATTATCATTTATTTAAGACTGGACAATTAGTTTAGAAACAGGAAATTATTTATGTTCGGTAGAGTTCCTGTACCGTCTCACCAAAAATAGACGCACACGCTTAAAAACCTGAATTAATTAGCTCTGCTCTCTTGCACTTTTGACTTTATGCAACCATCCATCCCCGTCCCTCGACATGATGCATGACATTATACAACGTCAACTCTGTGTCACGAAATCCCATATCAGCCCCCATGTCCACCAAACTTTTAATTAGTTTTGCAATGTTCGAACATTATTCTGACTTCTCCACGAGATAGTTAATGATCTTGATTGGTATACTTATTATGAACATGAAAGGAAAGTGAAATGGAGGAAATGTGAGTTTCTAATTTTAAATCATTGCGTTCCATCCAACTTGAATGGTTTTTTTTAGATTAGTTGGGCCGTGGCTTGGATCCAATCAAATCGCGAATTGAGAAGAGGGATTCGATTTCCTTGTAGGATTTGGAAGAGTTCCGTCAATGCGAGCTAAAACAACAATATTAATTTCACGTTTACAATACTAAACATCATTCTGATATATTAGCAGGTTCGGTTTTGGATTACGATTAGATCGTGGATTTGTTACGGTAGTTCACTTCAATTTAAACTCACCAAAACAACAGTTTCTGAAGTAAGTAAGATGGGAAGCAAATAGTGACCAATAATGGCAATCAAAGATCGTGCCGCTACGCTGCCTGAAAAATACGCCAGAAACGTCAGGATTCCAACGCTCGAGAGGAAAACCAGTACCCAGGTAAAGGTGACCAAATTATTGGAATTTAAGAGGTCCAACTAATCAGAAACAGGAAAGAAGAGAAAACTTTTCAAGATTGAACTAATTAAAATTCCCAGTCAAAATAAGTCAATTTATGTGTTAAGTTTTGGAAATGGGGGAAAACGTTTAGGAAAGAGAAGACTTACGGTGAAGAATGTGCAGAAGAGAGCAATGACAAGGTAGGTAAAGCTGATATCAATCAGAATACACGGGATCACAATGGAGTCCGAATTAGAAGTAATTGCAAAACAAATCTCAATTACACACATCGTCTGTAATTACAGACGATAAAAAGAATTAAATTAACCATCGTGACATGAAAAGGTGCAAACCAAATTATTTAGGAATTAGGGTGTTATGGTGGTACTAGTCGAACTTTGAACTTACTTGGAGCAGAATGAGAATCACAGCCCCTTTCCGGGTCACCCCAAGTAAACTAGCTTTGGCAGAAAGCAAGAGAATCACGTAAACAACGCTGCAAAGAATTAGACAATCAAATCAATCTTTATATGAAACCTTAGTCTAACTACTCTGCAGATTTGAGTCCAGGTATGTTAGGTCAATTAATCCCCCAACGTGACTTACGTAGCAGTCCAAATTGGAAAAATGGCCGTCTGATGCAAGTATTGGAGTCTTGGTGAGAGGCGCATGCTCCAAATGGCTCCAAAGATGAGGAGGAGTTGAACAGCCTTGAGCCAGAGAACTTTGGCAGTGAAGCGTGCTCTGACTTCCGGATCGTCGAATTCTGCTACAACTGCCTGCGCTGATCTTGAGCAAACCTGCAAACCAAACCCAGAGCCGGCACAAAACCAAGCCTTGACAAAACACATAAGATTTTGAATTAATGTTGTTGACGAGTCTTACCCAAAAGCTGACTTGTCGCAGCACTCGATTTTTGTTTGGCGGCTGGGGAGGTGGTAGTGGCGGTTTGTATGGTCCAGTACCGTGTTCTCCTGGGAATTTCTTTCGGATTTCCTTGTCAGCGCCATCTTCATCGATGATGAGAAACAACGTGTCGGCATTGGAAGGTCTCTGACATTCAACAGGAGCATCCACCTCCTCATCCGCCAGTACTTCCAGGACTCTTTTTGCGTCTGAGTATTGCAGTGTCCAGTACTTCTCTGTTTCTGGTGACCATGTTCCCCAATTCCCAGCCGCATCTTCCTCTCCGTCCAAATCCGTTCGCAATGGGAATGGACTCTCTTCATCGTAAGTGTTGCAATTTTGATCCAGGAATGCTCGTTGAATTTTGAGAGACTCTGCGTACGTGCCTTCCCGATGGGATTTTTCGGGTTCAGCCCCAATCGCTCCTCTGGATGAAGTTGACTCGGACGCAGCAGCCTCACTTTCAGCCATTCTAAAGCAGATGAATACACAACGAAAAATATTAATCTCGGAAGAGTTGACAAATATCCAAATTCTAAGCGCCCTTACCCCCGTAGTTGATCCATTCCGAAATCGAAAAAAAGTACTTTCGTCTTTGCTCCAATGGAATTGATAGAGAATCATAAAGAGAAACGACATTTTGAGTTTTTGTTTATTAGAAGGGAGCGAAAAATAAGTTACAGTTGCGTGTCTTTTGCGTCCCTAAAGAAACAGACGCGCACTTTCAATTTCCAGCATTTAACTGATTGAGGATTCCGGATTCCACTGATTTTTTTCAAATAAAGAAAGTAGCAAAAAGGACTTCGGATTGGTCTTCAGTAATAATGGACACGAGATGTCCGGCGAAAAGTTGCTGAATGTGATAAACTTCAATCTAAAAAATAAAATTGACCACGATTGGAATTGGCTATCTTGGATTTTCTTTTTAAAAGTTAAGGTTTGATTGTTTATGGATAAATTAAAACTCACGAGAAGAATGGTTCCACCAATTGGAATGGCAGGAATGCCTTCAAAAAGAAGACTTCGTCCAATGTCCTCCGCTCCCGCGACTGAATCTGTGATACTCAGGAGGAAGTAGATGGTTGGCCAAAAAATGATGACCCCAGCAGAAATCAGCGTGGGAATGGCATAGTAAAACCCCGGTGTTGACACGTCCACCTGAAACACATCCCGGTGTCGTTCAATCATCCTTTTATACCTGAACGTGGGGGTTGCCTGCTCTGCACTTGCCTTGAATTTGGCGTCTTCATCCGCTGTGACCAGACGACGAAAGATGAGATACGCGAAATAAAGGCTTCCCAGCGTCACTGGGACAAGGCCGGCGAAGAAGACGTCGCCGAAGCCAACGCTCAGAATGAAACTTAGTAGACAGAGCAGGACCGTGTATCCAACGTGAACGACCATGTTGAATGGCCAACTCCGACACTCCTTTGGTGTAACGAAACGAATGAATCCAACCAGAATCAAGTAAAGACAACTGGAATTTAATGAAAGCATGAGAAGAAATGCCTATGGATGGTTTCCTAGCGTTATTAGATTTGGCTGGAGACTTACAGCGGAATTGCAACAACCCAACGGTGCTGTTCAACTCGGAGGACGTAGGCAGGCGTCCCCATTTTCTGGTTCCAGTCCCAATCCCTTAAATTCAAATAAAAGTGGATTAAACTGGAATTATGGAACCCAAATAACATAAATCATTAGACGTGTCCTCACCAGAAGAATTGCGCAGTGACAGAGACAAGGAAGCAAAGAAGGATTTGAATTGATTTGACCTTGAGTATTTCTCCAGCATAAGCCTGTCGAAAGGCTTCGTTTGTGAAGCGAGAAGGGATTGGATGATCAGGCTTCATCCGACAACAGGCCCATGACCACCATGTGTCCTGAAAAGCAACGAATGAGGCGAGAGTCGTGGTTACAAATTGAAGTACCAGTGTAAATTGTATACCTTACATCATGATCAATCAATCTCTCCCGATCATCTCTCCCATGACGCTGGCTCTCGAGTTTGGAGTATGGATCTTCTGGATCCATGTTAGCTGGAATATTCCCAAGTTTCTGATAGGCTTGGCTGTGGGTGTAGTCTGGTTCTGGATCCGATTGTACTCTAGCGCTGATGAGCGGTGATTTCTCTGTAGGATCCTTCTTCCTCTTTTCATCCTCCGCCCATACCTTTCTATTTCCAGCCTGCCCAACGGAAACTTCGGAAATTGGATGCGAGAGGGGGAGGACTGCGGCGGCAGTGGACTGTGCAACATAGTGGTTGACATCTTCTTCATCATCTTCATCTTGCGGCATAACTGGGCTCTTCTGACTCCTGGACTCAGGCCCATCTTCATTCCCTGTCTCTCCACGGTGTAACGCCTCGAGAGATTGCACTGGGGATAAGAAAACTGGTGAACTTTTGTCCCCAGTTTGCAAATGGAGTTTCCTTTGTTTACTCTCCTTCGAGGTTAACGGTCGGATCTTGGCCTGAGTTGTCCCATCAGACAATCCGTTCGTATTGGGTCGTGGCCCTGTAAAGGTGGGATTGACAATGGAAGTTGCAGTCTTGGAACTCTGATTATGTGTTCCGGGCAAGTTGAAAACCTCTTTTGATTCATGAGCAGACATATTGAAAACACTTTTCAGGAAATGAATCGAATTCTGCTGAATTCACACAATCCACAAAAGATTTATAGTTCAGAAACATTTTCATACATCTGTTAACCTGACATGACCCCCATAACATAACATAACATGCTTTTGGTTACCTCTAGCAATTCTTGAAATAAAAAAATTAAATTACAAGGATATGACAGCATGTAGCCATGATTTGCGATCCACGGGAAACCTTCGTCCATTTAAAATTCGTTTCACTTCTATTAAGTCCAACTGCAAGGCACAGAAAACAAAACGACAAACGATCAACATTTGCTCTTATGCTTTGTTAATATTAATAAGTTGTTGAAATAAGAATCCACTTACAACGGTGATCACTTCTGCGAGAATGAATGTGGGGAAAGCGTAGAGAAAGAGTTGGACGTAGATATTCTCATGGGCAAACGTCATGGCGAGGAAGGAGGAGGAATTAGAGAGCATTTCAGTCACCAAAAACAATGCACCGACGGAGACAAGGAGATTATCAAGGAGAGAAAATACTTGCAACAAACATCCACGTTTTGATACTTCCAACTAGAGTGACAGTACAACAAAAGCGCTAATAACATCATAAATTAGTTTACAGAGCTGATCTTACGTCTTCATTGAACTGCGGAAGAAATGCAAGTAGAATGGAATTGATGGCAAGAGTGAACGTCAAAGTTGAGACCAGTATCAACTGCCACCGGATACCTGAGATGTAGACACCCATCACAATCGATAGAGTCTATATGAAAACAATTAATTAACTATGATAAACCAATAAAAAAACCATCGTAATCCGATTGCTTGTGTCTTTACCTTGAGAATGAAAATTAGGAAACCAGAGCATCGATTCCTTCCAACGGAGCTAAAGCGTACAACCACGTGCAAAATCCCATAGAGCCCTCTAGAAAGTCAAGAAATGCATTTATAAATAACTTAAATTGAAATTGGTTGTTCGAATGTAAAATTGGAGGAATCCTGGACCGCAAGCAGACTAACAATGCCATAAAGAGAACCCATGGGAAGTCCAGTGCCAATTGGACTAGCATCGGTTTATCCATGACTTGATTCATTTCCCTAAAAAGTACATCACAACAAGGCAAAAATTCAAAAATGAAGAGTAATCTGCTCGATTACAATTAAACTCTTTATTTTTAGACACTCACCACGAGATTTGGACGTAGAATGTGAGACCGAATGCTGCCATGAATTGGAGTGATCTTAGAAACATGATTTTGAAGAAGATTGTCCCTTGATGTTCCACATCCAAATCAACTGGGAATTCCTTCGGCTCACAATCCCAGCATCTCCTCTGCAATCAAATTTAAATTCCAATTAGGAAATTACTAGAGCAGGCGCAACAGTATGAAGCCATAATTGTTCTTTTAACTCACCTTTTCCTGATCCGACTGGCAGTTGACCTTTTGAGTGTCAGGCCCAGCTTGCTCCGGCTCCTTTCCTTCTTCTCCCATTGGATGTTGAGACTCTGAACCCGCGTCACCCAACGCTGGAACTGGTTTCCGGCGTTCCAAATTTTCTCGTAATCGATCGATTTCCGGTGTGTAGAGTCTTCCTCTGGGGTAGTGATGTTGCTCAAGGTCATCCGGATGCTCATCATTCCCATCACTCCTTGAGACTCCACCCTGTTTTCTTTGGTTGTGAATGTGGAGTCCTGGAATATAATCCCCACTCCGCCGCGGCCCACGGTGAGGCTTAATGACAATCATCCTCCCAAACCCTAATCTATAAGTTCTATATTATAATTTCGAAATAAAATTGTATGCAGGAGTTGTAAAATGGTAAATTTTAAATGTGAATTAAAACAAAATACATTAAATGTCGTCGTTGGTAATCATGTTATCTAGACGATGGAATACAAAATTTGAATAAAAATTGATCAAATTTATTTAGCCTAATATTTCATGATACCTTGAACGGATTCTAGACAAGTACGAAAGTGGGAAAGTAACTGGTCGTGTTCTTCTGGTTCTAGATCCGCTGTGGCCTGGATTGCGCGTGACAGTAGAATATTTACAATATCATTCTTACTTTTGATCCAAACGTAGCCGTTTACGCCTACCGCCACTTCAAACGGGGTGATGATACCCAATTTCTTTAGTATGTCTGACCCTCCATGTTTCTTCGGAGTTTGGAGTACTTTGACAGCTGGTGTTGGGATTTCGAAAAGGAATCCATCTTCAAGGGGTCCAAGACCACAACTCTTGCCTGATGCACTCACACAGGAAATCTCGAAGGGAAAGTCTGATGGGACGTCCATAAATCGACCAAAAACAATGTCACCAACCTGCAAACAACACAAAATCAAATTCAAATAAGGTTATTCATCATGATCAACATCATAAACTCAAAGGGCAAGGGCGTGGAATGACAACGACAATAAAGGTGTGAAATTGAATAGAGTGAACCTGGACTCAGAGATGGATTTTTATAGGAAAATGAATACGGGAAGCAGTAAAAGTAATTCACTCTGCAAAGGGCGTTTAATTTCATTCCAACTAACCTTAAGATCTGGTTTGTTCTTTTTGGTAGCTCCTTCAAACCCGAATTTAGAGAGTGTAACACGATCCTTGATTCCAATGTCGATGACATACTGGTCCCCTGATTTCTTGGTGATCACCCCAACCACGTCTTCATGCTTGTATGGCAAATACTGAACACAAGCAACAGAATACAAAGAAACCGAATTCAATTAATAGTTTTATACTAATTCAGAATTCCCCAAACTTACATTGCGAGCAGTCATTTCAATGTAGAATGTGTTTGGTTTCTTCTTGATAAGAATTCCTGCCCTAGTCACTATGGCCGTCTTCTCCTCCTTCTGAGACTGTGACTCCTTCTCATCCTCTTGGCCTACAGACAAGGTCAGGCCAGGACCGAGGACAACTGGACTAGGACCGAGAGCATGTCCCTGACTGATTACCAGCTCGTCTCCTGGCATCAGAATTTCTCCAATTAATCCATCCAACACAAGGCCCTTCCGTTTGAGACCCGTGGATCCCCCTTCAGCAGGGGCAGGAGGAAGAGCTCCAACTTGTTCGGGTACTTTGGGCTTGGGTGTAGATTGGGGGCGTGGGGACTTGTGCTTTGGCGCCACTGCTGATGGAGGTGGTGGCAGAGGAGGAGTCAGGTCGAGTTTGGGGTCCACTGGAACCTCGCGACCTCTTGACCTCGACTTCTTGGCGTTCCTTGACTTTGCTCTCGAACTCATCGTCTAAAAGAACAGGAAAATACTCTAATTAGTGGTTTGGTAGCCAAAAACAAGCTGCGAAGAAGCACACAAATATTAAAATCAGATCCGGATCCGATCCGCGGCAGTGAGACTGAGACTGACCGACTGATTACTCTTTCAAATCTGTCAGGCACGCTGTCTGTCTTCCCAATCAGTTACCTACTAGTTATGAGTAGGAGATGCTGTGACGCAACGTAGTACCTTCTTCCTAAAGCAAGAATCGAAGCTACTTTAAAAGCTAATAAAACAATTTGACTCTTAATTATCTAATAAATTTACTTTTGTATTTAATGTTCGACCTCGAATCGAATGATGAAGATGATTAATGCAAGATTATGTTGAGCGAACCGAGCGAGCAAGCTGGTGAAGAACAAATTCCCTCCTTTTGTAGTATTGTGTCGGAGATCAGAGAGAGGTCCAATTAATCGCCTCAACCGTTCAACAGTAGGGACGAATGCGAATGCGAATGCGGGCAGTGTTGGTGTTTCGAAAGTAAAGAAATTTAGAAAAATGTAAACGTGTGTTTATCATAAATTAATAATTAGTTGATGAATCTAAACCTCATCAATCGTAAGCTTCCAATTTCTAATTTGTAAACTAAATTCCAACAACTAAACCCAGAGCATGTTTCGCAGTTTCCCAAGTAAAGATGCCTGTAGGATGGAATTGTTGTGGATGAAGATGCGAAATGTAAGGCACTACAATGGCAACTCCCATCATCCAGATCACAAATTCCAAGAGAGTCTTCTTCCACAGTTCTCCAGGACTCTTCTTCCCTCCTAAAATCATCATCAGTGACACCAAGAGAAATCCAACGTTCTGAAATTTTAACAAACGTACGCATTTAAAGTTCAATTGATTTATAAGTCAATGTCTTCATGTCAATCAGATCCAAGTAACAATCTTGTGTGGATCTTGCTAATTTCATATGAATCGGCTAAGCCTCATAAATCACAAGCCATGAAGCATGACGACGACAAACAATGACAATGTGGTGATGGATTAATGAGGGGTAATTCATAAACCGGAGTTTGAAATGACTTACAAAGAAGGTCACGGCAGTGGTGAGATAAACCCAGAGGACAGAGATCCGGAAGTGGAGGGAGGTCAACCGTGGAAATTTCTGGATCCCAAAGGAAAGGAAGAGAAGGGCAGTGGATCCAAAGGTTCCAACCGTGTTTCCCAATAGAGACGCAAGGACGCCTCCGCCAATTCTCAACTAAAAAAATTAAATAAAATAAATTGAAAGTAACAACGAAAAATCCACATGATTCACTCCTAAAATTGATCATGATTCATGACTTTCAATAGATCAGTCTCTGATAAATCCAACAACGACTGATTACAATCAAATTCTTTAAGGATCGTATCGCTCGTATCATGAATGTGGACGCACAATAGTGGTCCCTCACCCCCGGTCCTCCCTTTACTTCTCAGAAAATTGACCCAATTCGTGATTGTTGGTTTATGTGAAAAGAAAGGCCAAAACAATTTTATAATTTACAATAGATGAGAATAATCAAATCCTTCACAAAGTAAAGTATGATCTTGTATAATTAATTTTGCAGAGAATCACAATGTCAATTAAATCGGAATTGGACATGGTATCTGCGAAATGGGAAAATACATAGTGGAGAGAGTCTTCCCGAGGAGGATGAGGGACATGGTGAGAAAACAAACGAATTGAAAGAATTGAGTTGGAGGTCAAGAGAAATGAGACAATAATTGGGAGACAAGTCGGGAATTACCTTGTAATGATAAGTAACCAAAATGGAAATGAGAATTAAATATGTAAGAAATTACCCGTGAATGGATTCCAATGAAGAGGCAAGTAAGGATCCCCACTATAATATGCACGAAATGCTTCTCATTACTAGGAATCCAAAATTTCCAGCTAGACAGGAAGGGACTCCTAGCCTCTTTCGGGCAGTAGAAAACAAAGGCCCACTGAAACATTACAAGGCCGGTCAGAGATCAGAGGTCCTCCAAAGACGTACCCGGGTCAGTAATGCAAATGGACTTACGATGAACAAGAGTGAAATGAAATTGACAGGCATATTATTCCATCCCATTGCAGTTCCTACAAGCATCGTCAACGTAAATTCAAATCTATATAAAATCAAAAATCGTGCAAATAAACTATAATCCACGGAATGTTAGACGGTGGATATTCGATCGTTTTCTTTGAGTTTGATTGAGAACATACAAGAGGAAAACAATGGTGAGATATCTTGGTTGAAGAGCAACCACTTCCCAGAATTCTGTCCTGGAGCTCAAGAATGTCAGCGTAAGAATTGCCATTGTGATTTGGAAAAATTGGAGGCGACGGTGGGCGTCTTGGTAGAGCAATGGAGTCCAGCGACTCCAGTCCAAAGGGGAGGAACGGAAGAGAGTCAGCCCGCCATGATCATGAATATCTTCACCCCCGTCTCCTTCTCCGGCCCTTTTCTTCTCCATCGGGATTGACCAAAGAATCAATTAATCAATTAAGTAGACTCACAAATCCAGTTTATGGACAATCGAGTCGAGACCCAAGATCGGAATGCGAATCTAAATGAAAAAAAAAACATGAATCATTAGCGCAGAAACAAGATTTGTGTAAATCATATTTGCAAAATGAAGTTAAGTAAATGAATTGAACAAACAACTTTATTATTTAACAAACTGGACCTAAGGTTGCCCAGAGACCTTTGGGCTAAAAATTTGAAAAGGAAAGCAAAAAAGGAACAAAGTATACAGAAAACCAAAAACGAGGAAGAAAAGCCCTTGACCCGACCCCACTCGCACTCACCCATTCTTCTTCTTATCATCCAAACAAAATCTCCCTTTTGACAAGCACTTGCAAAAAATCAACGAGGCGCCGCACACACTTGTATTGTACATGTTATGCAATTTCCGCTCCCATCACTTTCTGCCTGTGCGAATCCCACTTCATTATTACCACTTTACTATAAGAATGTGCAAGATTTAAAGATTGAGGAAAATTGCAAGGAATTGCAACAATTGAAATGAGTGAGATGTGTCATTCTGTATTGCATACATATATATTATCATATTTGGACTTCAAATTAGTGAATCCTAAATACTCAGGAGGTGTGGAATTTATAGGGAAAAGGTTTAAAAATGGAGACTAAGAATCCGTAGTTAGGGACCAAATTGTTATAAATTACTCTAAATTTAATGATGATTAAATGTGACACACTGCAGACTGCAACTGCAACGCTGCGGCAGTCCCAATGTCAAATTCTAATAATGCTTCGCAATGAAATGATTGAACAAGAATTTGGGATAATTTGTAAATTCGGGGACAAGGTGTGAAGGACTTGAAAACTCTTCTCACGTTTTCTTTTGATTGGTCCAATTTTAGACCAACGATGAGAATGTGAAAAGATTGACAATATCACTATAGGCACACGACAAACGTCGTGACGCCTCCGGCATGGTCATGCTGAAGCAAATTATAAGTGAAACAATTTTAAGTTTACGTTATAATGCAATTTGGGTACCGCGGGATTTGGCTCAACAACAATGAGCAGTGAGCAGTGAATGGGGAATGTCAAATTGTGGAATAAGGAACAATTGAATAACGAAAACGCAAGCATAGGATTTTAACTACTGTGAGACTTGTATGATTAGATTTAGTCCAATTCTCAGCAAGAGCAAACAAAGAATATTGTAAGCATACTTAATTTTTAATTGTGGCTTATAAGGAAAATCTTCTGGTCTCTTTTCACCACTAAATTCACACGTATCACACATTCATTACCTAACTGCTAATAACAAGTATTAGACACTACTGAAATCTAAACAAAACTTTATTCATTATACGTTAATAAATACGTAATGGGAATTTCATCCAAGCTAGACTTTTGTAATTCATAAATCTGCATTATAGTCCTCTGTCCTCTTGCGCCAAAGACTGTCGAAATAACCAAAAATTCAGAAAATATCACCCTTGAGGTG
>Ga0194135_10001365_pt1 | contig 14512 bp, 13 predicted proteins | sample LitLau_LLRF_2013_FD_134024 | JGI IMG/M metagenome (GOLD analysis project Ga0194135, IMG submission 134024) | Freshwater sediment microbial communities in response to fracking from North America - Little Laurel Run_MetaG_LLRF_2013 (version 2) | ecosystem: Environmental > Aquatic > Freshwater >...
ATGTTAATCTGAGTGAGATGCTCATGCACAGATAAATCTGGTAATTGAATATAAATAATTATTCACCAAATTTAACTGAAGGAATTTAATAATATCATTTATTGCAAACCAGGTTTTTGGAAGCAGCCAACGCAATCAAAGTGACAATGATGAAGATGGTTGGATTTTCGGTGGTTCTAACATTCCTATTACTCTGTGGATCAAAAGCAGACTACCTGAAAGACATTCGCGTTGTATACACAAAAGACAAGATAAGCAAACCTGCAGACAGTGTTCAGGGAATAAACGGTCTCAACGCAGACATTCCCAATCCGCACAGAACAATGATTTTGTAAAGTAATAGCAATGGCATTTGTGTAAAGAATGATGCTAAATTACATGTTGAGTTTAACGTTGCAGTAGTATATAATGGTATATGTATCGACCAATACTATGATATAGGGCTATGGGACAGTAATACACAACTTTCCTTATGGAGTTTTGTGTGTTAAAAACACACGGGTCTTCCATATGATCATTGCCCGTGTTAAGGTATGCATGGATTATACTATAGATCACGTATAAATTACGCTTGTACATAGAATCAAATGGACAGCCCGTGTGTTTTTAACACACAAAACTTCATAAGGAAAGTTGTGTGTTAGGGTCCCATAGTCCTTTTGACAGGCTGTGTAATTGCATGCACATGCAAAAGGATTTGATGTAAAGAACGAGTGAGAGAGTCGAGAGTCCCGTTAAATCTCTCGGACTCCAGACACTTCATTTCTACCCAACCAACCAATTGGCACCGTTACATTTTAGCACTTTGATAATAATAGTGAGAAAGTCACATTATTCGCATTATTTTTAGGCACTTTATTTTACTGCACCGTATCATGTGCGATAGCCACAAAGGACTACATATCACATCCTTATGAGACCAAAAATATTCTTTGACCTCAATAACTCGAAGGGCTTTAGTACTTAAAGGCCCTCGAAGTCCACCCCAAATCATTAATCCACCAAGGAAAGTAGTAGCAAAAACATCTAAGCAACAAACTCATCTGCCCAACTCATCCTCCCTACTCGACGTTACAATGGGCGAAGAAGGAAATAACCAGGCTAAAAGCGTAAGTAAAATTTGAAAACAGTAAATGTTCATTTAACTGAGTATTTAAGGACGAACTAATACAATAATAATTATAATAATAATAATAATTATTATTATTATTATCATTATTTTTCCCCCACTCAAGAAACCAATTGAAGAGGAAGAACATGGCCAGATGATTCAAGACGATTGGACACTGGAGTTGGAGGAGCCGTTTGCTTCTCTTGCAAGAAGCCTGGAAAATTTGGAGGAAGGATCCCAAACTTCTCCTTCTCCCCCTCCTCCCCCTCCTTCGTCTCCTGCAACTTCATCCGCCAATGGAACTTCTGGATGTAAAGATCCCGTGCCTCAGGGAACTCAACCTTGCCCCGACATCGCTGTTGTATTCCAAAACGACAGGCAGAAGAAACTGGAATGGATTCAGAAGACGCATCGACCATACCTACGGCAGGACTTCCTTGATGCTGAAGCAAATGGACGACCGCTACCCCAGGATTCGCAATACTTCATCGCTGGAATTGGGGGTCGGCGAGTGAAAATGGAGACGTGCCAATTATGCACATTGGATGGACAGAGTCGGAAGATCCCAAGCAGCCCCGTAGGAATAGCGATCCACATGGATCGTATTCACGGTAAGAAAAAGCACAAATAAGACAGTAGAAACATTTTAATGTCTCTCACCCATGTTCTAAAAAACACAATTTATTTGGATGGTATACAGGATACAAGCCAAAAAGCGGTACGACGATTGGAAATTCCCCTCAACCTGAAAATTCTGACGGGGGTGAGCAATCGTCTGAGGAAGTGAAAGAAACCGGAACTAAGCAATCGTCCAAGGAAGTGAAAGAAACTGGAACTAAGGAAGCTACCAGTTCATGTAAGAGCTTCAGGATATATTTTTCAACGGTCTATGTGTTTGTGTCTATAATTTTGTACCATTGCTTTGAGTAATCATGATTCGACGTAATTGATTTCTTAGCTAAACGGAATGCAAAGCGGTCACCTCCCAACGGAATCAACCCTGAAAAACCGAAAAGGATGCCCACGAATCAGCCCCTGCCATGCGCCGAGAGGCTCAAGCTGATTAGGGATGAAAAGATAGAAGCAGCCGTAGAACGAATGAGATTATTATCATCATCATCATCTACCAAACCTGGCTCTTCAACACAGTCTAAGCGTCGTAGAACCCGTCAATTAAGTTCATCATCTTCTGATGAGGAAGAAAACAACAACAACAACAAAAGCAAGCGAAAGAAGCCAAATGAAGACAAGAATGAGACAGGCTCTTCAAAACAGTCCAAGCGTCGTAGAACCCGTCAACTAAGCTCATCATCTTCTGATGAGGAAGAAAACGAAAACAAGAACAATAAAAAAGGGCGTAAGAAGCCAAATAAAAACAAGAAGAATGAGACAGGCTCTTCAACACAGTCTAAGCGTCGTAGAACCCGTCAACTAAGTTCATCATCTTCTGACGAGGAAGAAAACGAAAACAAGAACAAAAATGGGCGTAAGAAGCCAAACAAAAACATGAAGCATGTGACAAAAACTGGAAACAAGGAGAAAAAACCCAAATCTAAAGCGTCGAAGAAAGCCAAAAAGCATAACGACGTGTCTTTACACAAGAATACGAAAAACAAAAAGAAGAAACTTTCCACTGAAGCATGTGACTTCATTGAGTTTGAAGCTCAAGAAGAGGGGAAGGACGTCTATTCCTGCGACGACTATGAAGATGAGGAGGAGGATGCTCGAAGTGAATCAGCTCCTACAGACGATGGTAAGGATGTTACAATCAATGCTTACAGTGATGAGCCCATCAGGCATATTGAGACAGGCTCTTCTTCGGAAGAAGATTAAAATGGTCAGAAATATTATTATTGATCAATAAAGGGGAGAAAAAATTCATAAAAAGAAAAATAAGTCGCTTTTGAACCACTTTATTCTACCAAGCTCTTCATAATTTACTTGATTGGGTAATTCATCACTGATTGATTTACATAATACAGAAGCTAGGGAATGAGATAGTTATTTACTTTAAATGCATATAATGATCGTGCTCTGATGGGCAACCTGGTTTTTAATAGAAACACAAATCAGCGACACCGTTAGCAAAGAAGCCATCAGCAGCTGCTCCAGTGACTCTGACGAGCCACTTGATGAGTCCAATAGCGATACAGACAGTGATTGCATGGAATCACTATTTGGTTCTCCAAGCAATAGTGGTAGTGAAGAGACAAGCGATATTGAAGACTCAACTGACAGTACAAGTGATATCTCAGACTCTTGTAAGATGACTAATAATATACAGGACTCAAGTGAAACTAATAAAGATAGTGACAAGTCCAATGAAACTGATAGTGATGATGATGACTCTGATAGTAATAATGATGACTCAAGTGAAACTGATGGTGAAGGTGATGCCTCTGATAGTAATAATGATGATTCAAGTGAAACTGATAGTGATGGTGATGACTCTGATAGTAATAAGGATGATTCTAGTGAAACTGATAGTGATGGTGATGACTCTGATAGTAATAATGATGATTCAAGTGAAACTGAAAGTGATGGTGATGACTCTGATAGTAATAACAATGATTCAAGTGAAACTGATAGTGATGACGCTGATAGTGATTGTGAAGACTCGAGTACAGATTCAGGAAAAACACCAGTTGAAGAGCCTTACAGGTGTCGTGATTGCGCATACACATGTAAAAACATAAATGATCTGCAACATCACATGATGGGATCCCATATAAGGACAACAGAGCCACACTGTCGCATCAGCATACAGCAATACAGGTCAGGTCAGTGTCCTTTTGCCACATGTTTATTTCTTTCCAACTCTCCTGCTGCATTAGACATGCATATGCAGACGGTGCACCTCCAACAGGGTCAAATTGGAGGTAATATTAGCCAACAACGTCTTATAAATTGCAACTCGCCATCAATTACGAACCGGGTTTCGTTCACATCTTCAACAAGCTTGGAAAATGCTATAACAACATTTAGCTTAAGCATGTCAAGATTTACTAATGCAGAATTGAAAATGAATCCAAGAACATTTCTTCTACAGCTGTACAGTCAGTTTTTGGAATTGATTCAATCGGAACTCAGTAGAAAAAAATGCATTAAACTTGAATTTGTAGTGCAAACTCGGTTTTTAAAAGAGGAAGTCTTGGAAAATGAAACAATTACAAAAGAAGCAAAGCCATTTTTTCGGAGTTTTAAACACATGATAACTCAATGTGATTATATTTCCCACATTTTTGCGACCATAGTGGAAAAGATTATTCAACAAATCCAGGAATATGAAATGATGGGCTCAGGTTGGGTTTATGATTCCATTTGCTCAATCGAAATACACACCTTCCAGTACCAACCTTTTTCTGGAGGTTGTTACACAAAAAAACCAGTCACACTAGAAATCAAGACACATAGTATTTTTAACATTGACAACCGAATCAACAATGTTTCAGACGGGAAATGTTTCCAGTATGCAGTTATGTCTAAGTTTCTCAAAGGTTCTAGACGTAAGCGCGACATGGAAAAGTTAAAGACCTATCAAGGCTTGGATCCTGGACGATTCAACTTAAACTTTAAAGACATCAAATTCCCTGTAAACTTGGAGGATATTTCAAAGTTTGAAAAACAGAACAAGGATATTATTATTACCGTCATTGGTTATGAGGAACCTCCACACATTAAAAGACTGGCAAAAAAACTTCAGTCTTCAAATCATCCTTCAGCAAAAACCAAATTACAAGACCTAGTGAGACAGTGTTCCTTTCCTTTGTATGTGTCATCAAAAAAATTTGACCCAAACTGTAAATCACAAATGCACGTTGACCTTCTACTTATCATAAACTCTGGTAAATCTGAGAAAAAGAATGAGCATGTTGGTCACTTCTGTCTGATTAAAAATCTCAACACATTCTTAAATCGGAGAAACAAAAGTATGCATGTATGCAGAAGGTGCTTAAACAGTTTCAGGTCTGCTGTTTTGCTCGAGGAGCATGTGAAGCTTTGCAGCACATTTCAATTCCAGAAGACCAATTTTCCGCATGAGGACACTCTTAAATTCAACAGTTATAACCGAATGATAAAAACACCATTCACATATTTTGCGGACTTCGAGTCCTTTTTAGTTCCTCAAAATAACGATACAATAATTTCTGCGAAACATGTAGTAGCTGCATACTGTTGGATATGCATAAACTGGAAGGGGAAAGTTGTGAAGAAGAAGGTGTATCATGCTCAATCGGCTGACGAAAATGTCGTTCATCATTTTTTGAAAGGTATTTTAAAACATGCAAGAAAATGTGAGTTATATATAAAAGATAAAAATGACAACCCAAAACCGATAAATCTGGATCAAGATCAGTTGAACCATCTACTTGTGTTGTGACGAGAACGGCCTCAAGATCACGAGCCGTGTTATTTTTGCAAGAAACCTTTTACAGAAAGTGATCGTGGTAATATTCATCTCCATCATGATCATCTTACTGGTGAATATTATGGACCTTCCCATAAGGATGAAAACATGAAAGCAAGATTAACAAAAACATTTCCATGCTTTATCCACAACTTGAAAAACTATGACAGTAAGTTCCTGATGAAGGAACTAGGATCTGACTGTGTTAAAAATATTTCAATCATTCCACATTCTACTGAGAAGATTACAAGCTTAACGCTCAATAAAAACTTAAGATTTGTTGACAGCTATTCGTTCATGCCCTCTTCCCTGTCATCGCTTGTGGAAACCTTAAAGAAGTCCAGAAACATCAAGGACTTTAAAATTACCAAACGAATGTTTAAAAACCGTGGTCCTCTGAAGCTACTGCTCAAAAAAGGAATTTTTCCTTACTCACATCTAACTGGTCAACATGTTTTCTCAGAGAAGAAGCTTCCGCCAAAAAATGCCTTTTTTAATGACTTGAAAAATGAAGCTATATCAACAGAAGAGTACAAACTTGCACAAAATGTCTGGAAATCTTTCAGAATTAAAAATCTGGGGGAATACACAGATATATACTGTGAACTGGATGTAACTTTATTAGCCGACTGTATGCTAAAAACTGGAAAAATACTGTGGGATTCTTATGGATTAGATTTAGGAAGATACCTGAGTCTTCCGATGGTGGCCTTCGATGCGGTGCTTAAGCTAAGCAACATTGAATTGGAATACATAAAAGACCCTGATATGTATTTGTGGTTAGAAAAGGCTCTTCGAGGAGGATATTGCAGTGTAGGAGGAATAAGGGAAGCAAGAGCAAACAACAAATATATGGGGAAAATGTTCAATTCAAAGCAGCCAACAAGTTTTATATCATACTTAGATTGTAATAACTTGTACGGTAACAGTATGGTTCAGCCGCTCCCTGTAAATGGATTCCACTTTTTGAGCCAAAACGAATGTGACCATATTGAAAAGAATCTCTCGACTTGGGTAGCTGGTTTGAAAAACGATGACCCCACAGGGTATTACTTGGAGGTTGATTTGCACTACCCCAACACAGTACACGATAATTTAAACGACTATCCTCCAGCTCCGTGTTCCAGAAGGACCCAAGAAGATGAATTTTCACCACATCAGAGGCGACAGATAAAGGGGCTGAATATCCAGAAAAATAATTTCACTGGAATGAAACTCATAGGAGATCTGCACGACAAGAAGGGCTATATAACACACTATCGAAATTTAAAAATGTTTTTAAGCTTAGGAATAAAAGTTACCAAAGTACATAAGGTGCTCAGATTCAACCAGTCTCCGTGGATGAAAAACTATATCGAATTTAACACCAGAAAAAGAGCACTTGCCATAACAGACTATGAAAAAGATTTCTGGAAGCTACTAAACAATTCTGCATTTGGCAAGACTCTGGAGCAAAAAAGGAAGCATCAAAATATGAATGTAGTAAAATCACGAGAAAGAGCACTTTTTCATATTCGAAGGCCAACTTTTCAAAGAATGATTGAAGTTAACGAGAATGTGTTTCTGTGTGTCAAGAAAAAAATTTCAGTTCTCCTGGATCGACCAATTGCAGTTGGTGTTGGAATTTTAGAACTGAGTAAAGAGACAATGTTGGACTTCCATTATAATATTATGAAGAAGCGTTACCATGATAAAGCTACGCTTTTATATACGGACACAGATTCTTTGGTGTACCACATTAAAACAAATGACTTTTACAATGACATGTGGAGCATGAAAGAACACTTTGATATGTCGGACTTTAGTGGAGCGCTTAGCAAATGGAACGACCAAACGAACAAAAAAGTGCTGGGGAAGTTTAAAGACGAGTCTCCAAATAAAGTAATTGCTCATTTTGCAGCTTCCAAGCCCAAAGTTTACGGCTTTGAAAGCATAGAAATTGATCCCAATGAAAACGAAACAATTTCTTCAAAAATGAAAATAAAAGGTGTACAAGGAGCAGCTGTAAAAGCACAGTGTTCTTTCGAGCAACTTAAAGCTGTGTTAAAAGAAAATAGGCAAACTGAAGTTGAGATTAAGTCCATAAGGAGCCACAACTTCTCTGTTGGTACCGAGGAAAGCAAGAAAAAGGCTTTAAACGGCTTTGACAGTAAACGTCTTCTTATTGACGCTCAGAGGTCGCTGGCGTACGGACATAAAGACATCCCCCTTTACATATGATCAAAATGAGCGAAACAACTGATGTGGACATTTCTCTCAAACACCCGTTTACTTTATGCATATCTGGTTAGTGTTTTTTAAAAATATTATTCCTTTCAATATTTTATATTCACTCCAATTATTCAACTCCATACAACCATCATAAATTCATTCCTTGCTTTTGTTTAATTTAAAGGAGCAACGCAATCTGGCAAGAGCTTTCTAACAGCTAAGCTGCTATCAAGACGACTAGATGTAATATCTCCTCCTGTGGACCGTGTCATTTATTGTTATGAGGAATTCCAGAAAGATTTATTTTGTTCAATAAAAAAATATGTTCCAAACATACAGTTTCATAAAGGTTTACCAAAAGAATATGGGGATGGGAGTCCGTTAATTCTTGTATTAGACGACCTTATGAGTGAGGTAGCAAAATCAGAGGAAACAGTTAAAGCTTTTACTATATTTTCACATCATAAGAATGTATCCATAATATTTCTAACTCAAAACTTTTTTGAGAAAGGCAAGACTAGAACAATTACTCTGAACTGTAAGTATATAGTATTGTTAAAAAACCCTCGAGATAACAGTTACATAAGTGTACTTGGGAGACAGATGAATGGTGGAAAGACAAATAAAGTCTTAGAATATGCTTATAAAGAGATTATGAAGAAGCCCCATGGGTATTTGGTAATAGACTTATCTATGCAGCAAAATGATTCTTTTAGATACAGAGATTCCCTTTTTCCCGAGGATTGTACAATCTATACCAATATGTAAATAAATGTATACTCTGTTTAAAATATTTTGAAGCTTAAACATTCATTTATTCACAGATTTAATAAAGTAAACCAACATCAAAATAATTCTCTATAAAAAATCATATAACTACATGGTGCTAGGTCAGTTTTATCGCAAGCCACAACGAAATAATATAATTGTTCTGTTGGGGTCATATTTATTTCTACAAACTACACATTTATTTTGCATATTTGGGCCGCGACTTCTATCATCCCTTTCGTTTTGGGCTAAACAGCTATCACATATACCAAGATGATTACAAGGAACAGTAACAACATTTGCTATCCTATCATAACATATCACACACTTGAAGGAATCCAAAGTCGTATTTAATTCATGTATTTTCTGATCGCTGTTGGCAATAACTTGTTCAACTGCACTGGGGCTCATATTAGGGATCAACATATACTTGGTTGGAATTCCACCTCCAGCAGATTTGCGGCCTTCGTTTATCAAAAAATCACACCTAACTGTATGAATGGCATGTTCTAAAAATGGGTCATCAGTGTTGGTCCATTCCCCAAGAACAACATCGCAGCTGAAACATTTAACTTTATCATCGACACCTGTATAATACAACCCGGCTAACGCCATCCTAACTGGGGTCAGCATTTGTGTCCATATAAATTTGTCTCTAGCTAGCTCAGTATAAAAACTTCTAACTCTTTCTGAGTAATTATTGTAGTTATCAAACGTTCTAGGAGTTCTGGACAAATCACCACCTCTGTTTGGTGAACCTTGGTAAAAATGTGACGCCTGGTGATTCATTTTTATCAACCTTCTTAACAGTTTTAAATTTTTCTTACACAATTTACACTTTGTAGTAAACGGAATAAGTATTTTATTTTCAAATGAAGAATCAGGCACTATATTAGTAGACTTATCCAATTTTCTAACACAGTTCCTTACAACTGGAATCAAAAGTAAGAAGTTTTGTAACATCAGGGATAACAGCATCTTGCAATGACTTTGTATACATACTAATCGATACTTTAGCCATTTGTTTCATTACTTCAGCAACGCATTCTACAGGAATCTTAACTATATTAATATCACTACTACTTGTCAACTGCATTAGAGAAACATAAAATTTACTGTCTTCTACACCACAATTGACGGAAATCACATTTACACAACTTGGTTCCGAAGCATTATTAACTTCCACTGTTTTTATTGGTTGTACACAATGTTTAAGCATTGCACTAGCCATAATTTAACGACTACCATCGGACGAAAATCCACCACGTAACACTACAACTTCATCATCGTCTTCTTCGTTAGTTTCTTGTCCTTCTACCCGTTGGTTTGATGCAACAGCTGCTACATTGTCGGATGAAAGTTCTTCCCTTTGGATTTTGTTGATAAAATTTCTCAATTCTTCAAAATTATTGTCAATATTAAGTTTCATGTATTCATGAATGATTCGTGATGCTGTAAACAGAGCACTGTAGCCAGAAAAGTTAACTGTCTTCCCCATGCGCTTGACAAAGATCATTGGATGATTGTGGTAATGCCTATTACCCCAAATTTGAACTTTCTTGAAGTTTGGGTCTGTTGCAAATTCCTCTTGTGGATTTGTTGTAGAATTAATGGAAGAAGATGGTGCCGAGTAATGAGTTGAAGTTTCTATTGCAACTCGTCGTGCACTGGAGCTTGAAGATTGTTGGTTACTTGAACTGGTTGGGTTTGTATTTGATGCTTTAGCACGAGATTTCGCAGTAGTACGTCCAGAAGTTGACGTAGCCGGCCGCTTTCCTGAAACCATTTAATATTAAAAAAGATTTGACTGATTGCTAATATCACTATGCAAATCCAAAACGCAATTAAAATGATAAAAGGCTCACTAGATGTCGCGCTTGTGCTTGGACCCGCGGCTGAGTGATTGCTTGCTGGAGACATGGTGAATATATGAAATAGGTAAAGAGAATGTACTAGTAAGGAGTCAAAACTTTGAATGATTTATCAACATGACGATTCCTGACCTTTTATACAGTCAAAAACAAAAAGCAACGATTTTTATTGGTTGTTTAAAAATAGATTTTTACAAAGAGGAGGTAATTAGAAAGTTCAAGGTTGTTTTGGTTCAACTGTTTCTGGAAACTTTGTATTGTACGCGGCTTCAAAAGCGCTCAGCATCTCCACTGCTCCTTGTTTAAACAGGATGTTTTGTCTCCACTCGCATATTTCCAGTAGTCGTAAAATGCAAAAGAAGACTTTGTCACGTGTTAAATAAATCTTTTGAGAGTTGTTTTCTGTCTGTTTACTGATTTCCAGTAGATCCTGGCAGCAAACAGTTTCTCCATCAGTAAACTTCTCTGGAACGTACATCCCACGTCGAATGTTCAAAATTTCACAGTCAGATCCTTGTGTCCAAATTGGGTCAATATTTTTCCGCGTATAATACTCACTGGCCCATGCAGACCAAGCATCATTAAATGGTTTAGTACGACAGCTCTCACATCTCGTACCATCTAGGTCCTCATTCCATGTCAGCTTGACATGACAAAACTTGAATTCCCCTCCTGACCGGTCCATAACGTATCGAATTCCTGGAACATCATGTACTTGCAATGGAGCAATTCTTAGTTTGGTTTTCAATAGATCCAAATCCAAAGTTTTCTTGTAGCTCATGAGAAGAAAACAGTCCAGCAATGATTGAATTAGAAACTGTATTCGAAAGGTGTAAATCCATAGCCCCCCATGCCAAGTTCCAATGTGGATCACGCCGCTACCGGCCCGCTTACTAGTACTAGGTTCCCACCAAACACACACAGATTCGGTTTGGCTAGTGTAAGGTGTATCCACAGGATCTTCATCCTTTGTATCACGCTTCAAATACACATTCAGAGCATGGCACAATTTTTTTGCTTCACCTCTTTCAACTCTAAACGACTTTCCTCTCTTCGAAATCGTTAGCGATCCTCCAGTATTACGTGATTTAAACACATTGAAGCGTGTCCAGTTTGATTGTTGCAAACAGTTGATTTGCTCTTTCTCACGTTGCAAATTATTAACAAAGTCACTCATGCTGATGAAAAACAGCAAGAATCAACAAATATGAAAGAGAGGCAGTTGAGCTTGACAGTCAGTTTCTGATGAATGCTGACAAAGTTTGATCGGTTTTATAGCAAAACTTCGGCTAAAAATAAATTTATTTCAGGCTGACCTTTTGTAACTCCTCCCTGTAAAATCCTCCAGTAATAATTTCATTGTTCAAATCTCGTAATATGTAAGTTCGGGGATTGGTGTTTTTAATACGGTGAATTCGAAAAACTTCACTGCCAAACGTTTGCTCGCGCCCTTTTTGAAACGTTGTCTTTATTCTTGAAATCAAAACTGGGTCATCTAACTCATACAGTTCTTTTCGAGAGTCGGATTTCATAAAGTCACTACCAAATAGATTTATATATACTTGCGCTCGATTTTGCATGTTTACTTCTTTTGGTTTCATTTTGATGGATCTATGAAAACTGTTATTGTACTGGCTTACAATATTTTGTAATTCTGAAACAAATCTAGTGTTGTTTTTATGTGTCATGTATCTATATACCTTATCCATTAAAGTTCTATTAAACCTTTCAACAACAGCAGACTTTTTATCACTTTGTGTATAGTAGAGCATGGCGTGATTATCAGATAACAATTTCTGGAAATCTGAGTTGAAAAATTCACGTCCTTGGTCACTATGAATTTTGATTACCTGAAAAGGGACACGCTTTAAAATTTTTTTGAATGCCGTACATACTGATTTGGAGCTTTTGTCTTTCAATGGTTCAACAAACGCTTGTTTCGAAAACACGTCGATTGAAGTCAGTAAGTAACTATATTGGTTGTTTGTCTTCTTAAACTTTGAAATGTCCACCAAATCTATTGCAAAGATTTCCCCAGGATACGACGCGTAAATTCGCCTTCGTGGAAAGTTTTTCCGTACTGGATGATGTAACGTATAAGCAGGTGTAGTTTTGAGAACCTTTTGTACCGTTGATGCATAATATTTCGGATGATTTTTTCTAAATCCACTTTGTCCGCTGAAGCTGCCAGGTATATGAGTATTTAAATAAAGTCTTTTTATAGCTTGCTCCATTCTCTTTGCTCGTCATTCGCAGTCTGCTCCTAATATTATACGCAACATGGATAACCGTGTAGTGAGGAATAAATCCTTCCTAAAGAGCCTTCTCAAAGCAAAGACTAAAACGCAACGAAGGAAATTAGTTAAAAAAGCTTCACCAGACGAAATCAGATCTATTTGCGAGTTGTGCTTCAATCTGAAAAGACTTCGATCTGTAAACCATCCTCAACTTCAGAGCTCTTTGAAGAAGTATCAGCCTTCAATAAAACTACTCTTGAATAAAAGATTTCCGATAAAGAAAAAGAGAGTTTTACTCATACAACACGGTGGTTTTCTGCCATTTTTGGCTCCTATCGCAGGAACTTTAATAAGTGGGTTACTTTCGAAATGGCTCAAAAACTAAAAGTTGTACCGGAATCAGTTTACAGAAAGTTATTGAGTCTCAACAATGAAACGGAACCTGAAATCGATTTACAACAGCAGCAAGTAGAATCAAAAAAGTCGCTATTAGAGAAAAATGAGTTGCCTGATGATGCAAAATTGCTGATTTACCAAGACATTGCCCGGCGACTGCTAACATCCATTATGGAAGGGAAAAAGAAACCGCTGCTAGTTAAAAACATACAGGATCAAGTTGTTTCATCTGATCCCGATAACCAGACTAATCAACAGCCTCCCGAGCCACCGCATAGTGGTTTTTTCACACCCTTCTTAACACCCTTATCTACACCACGGAGCAGTCCTGAAAGGGGCCCACAACAACAGATTGTATCGCCAATGTCTAAAATGAAGGGTCCGCGTGTTAAAAGAATTGTAGAATTCTTGGAGGAAAAAGGTATGACTTATGAAAAAGATAATGTTATTCTGGGCGGTATGAACATCAAGCTTTCCGAGATGAAAGGTTTTGTAGGAATTTTGTCCAATGGAATTCGTCGAAAAGTACCGACAGGTTTACACGCAGTTCTCGAGTTTCTCAATGATCATAATGCTCCTTTGGAATTATTCCCGAATTCCGTCCATAAGTATTTAAAACAAAACAACCAAGAAGGCGGAGGCCGAAAAATGTCGTCACCACGTTGGAGATCAACTTTGGAATCAGTTTGCAATAAATGGAAAGTATACTAAGAACTTTTTCTTTAAAAAATTACTCGTTTATTAATCGAATCAAATAAATGTTTACATCGATGATTAAGTTTAAACTTGTTTGCTGCTAAAATTTTCTTAACAAAGATCATAACAAGGTGATCATTACGAATAATATTTCTAGAGAACATTTTAGAAATAGATTCTCGTGATTTCCCCATCATGCGTTTGTACAGATAAAATATTACATACAATCCGCATACTAATGTTGTGTTCGATTGTAACACTAATTTATTTTCCACAAATCCATGTTCAGAATTGTTTTCTTGAAAGTTAACGAAATATCTTCCATAATCAAATACACTTCTTCCATAACTGCAAAAAAATTCAAGTGGAGCGTTTGCTTCTTTTTTAAAGAAGCAGACCCAATGTTCACCAGCATATTTGCATTCCTTATTATTAACTACGAGACAAAGCGGGTATGTGTGGATCTCATGGTTCGCCAATTCATCTGCACACAAAACATTATACTGCACCCTCCTTTTTCGATTCCATCCAAACAGGCAGTGTAAAATGTTCTCAATATCGTAGTCGTACATACCATTAAACATGTTTACGCTGCTATTTCCTTAAAGTACACATGATGATTTTTATCAATATACAAAACACTCTGGTAATCACAATACATAATCACTGTTAGAGGGTATGTGTTTGCTTTTGCCAAACGCAAATCGATTTTAAGATTCCCATGTCTTGGAACGCTAAACCCGACGTGCTGATTTCTCAGGTCAAACACATACAGAGTCTTTCCATTCTTGAATTCATCAAACGTTAAATCTAA
>Ga0194135_10001366_pt1 | contig 14506 bp, 15 predicted proteins | sample LitLau_LLRF_2013_FD_134024 | JGI IMG/M metagenome (GOLD analysis project Ga0194135, IMG submission 134024) | Freshwater sediment microbial communities in response to fracking from North America - Little Laurel Run_MetaG_LLRF_2013 (version 2) | ecosystem: Environmental > Aquatic > Freshwater >...
CTGGTTCAGCAGCCACTCTTGAGCGGCCGGCAAGGGTTCACAGGAAGCCTGCGGATTGTCCCAGCGGCTGAGGCTGGCCCGCGGGTAGGCATGAAGCAGGATGGCGTCGTAGCCCTGGCCGGCCGCTCAAGAGTGGCTGCTGAACCAGCGTCGACGCTGGCGTCAGCCCCTGGAACAGGAAGTCGGCTACAACGAAATCAGCCAGTTCGCCGTGTGCCGCCTGAGCTTCGGCCGGCCCTACGTCGACCGCGAACGGCAACGCATCTACGTGCGTGGCGTGCTCTCGCTGCAAGATCGCCTCGACCTGACTCACGAATACCTGCACCTGGCCTTTGAGGCGCATCCCAACGGCCAGGATGAAACCTACATCGAAGGGCTCGCCCGTCATCTTTTATTGGAATAGGCCATGAAACTTCCTGCTCCCCCGGTCCTCCTGTTCCTTTGTGGAATGTTCAGCCTGCCCATGGCCCTGGCCGACAGCGGCATTCGCCTCGACACCCCCAAAGGCGGCTGGCGGACCCGCGCCGTCGATGGCGAGCAATACATTCAGGAGGTCAACTACCCGGCTTCCTCGGTCAACACCCCTCAGGGCCAGGCCGATACCGCGCGCATTCGCGGGCAGATCAAGGGCGCGCCCAAGGCGAGCAAGGAGCCGGGCAAGCTGATCGTCAACGGCGTCAGCATGCCGCTCAAGTTCGACGAGCAAGGCGGTTTCGACCGGCCTTATTCCTTCCCCAACGGCAGCAACAGCGTGGAGGTGCGCAGCCCCGACGGGCAGCAGCGCAAGCGCGTGCAGTTCCTCAATACCGGCGGTGGCGTGACCCCGCCCAAGTTGCGCGTGCTGCTGTCCTGGGACAGCGACAACACCGACCTCGACCTGCACCTGGTGACCCCCGATGGCGCGCACATCTGGTACGGCGATCGCGTGGCCCCCAACGGCGCGACCCTGGACGTGGACGTGACCACCGGCTACGGCCCGGAGATCTTCTCCATGCCGGCGCCGCTCAAGGGCCAGTACCTGGTCTACGTGAACTACTACGGTGGCGGTTATCGCAGTGATGACGACGAAGATGGCGGCCAGGAAAACGCCGTGCAGCCGCTGACCACGGCCCAGGTCACGGTGATCACCGAGGAAGGTACGCCGGATGAGAAGAGCGAATCCTTCATCGTGCCGATGCGGGCGCCCGGGGAGCTGACCCTGGTGCGCAGTTTCAGCTATCCATGATCGAGCTCAACCCCTGCGCCTGCCCGGGCATGGCTTCATTGCCCTGAGACAATACGAGCGCCCAGCGTTTGCCTTGCAATGAAGCACCATTCATAGGCAGGGAAATGCGCAACATGGGTGCTTTTCAATCGTGGTTGAAGTGCTGTGTGGTGGCCGGCAGCTGTGTCTCCGGCCTGGTGATGGCCGCGGGCGCCGACGGCTTGCAGCGGATCAAGGTGGACCTGGTGGCGCCGCCCCAGGTGCATGCCCATGAACAGGTAGTCAGCGGACCGCCCAAGGTCGTGCAGTTCCGCATGAGCGTGGAAGAGAAAAAGATGGTGGTGGACGATGAGGGCACCACCCTGCAGGCCATGACCTTCAACGGCTCCATGCCTGGCCCGACCCTGGTGGTGCACGAGGGCGACTACGTCGAACTGACCTTGAGCAATCCGGCCAGCAACAGCATGCCCCACAACATCGATTTCCATGCCGCCACCGGCGCCCTGGGCGGGGCCGCGCTGACCCAGGTCGTACCGGGCCAGGAGGTGGTGCTGCGTTTCAAGGCCGATCGTAGCGGCACCTTTGTCTATCACTGCGCGCCGTCGGGAATGGTGCCCTGGCATGTGGTCTCGGGCATGAGCGGAACCTTGATGGTGCTGCCGCGCGATGGCTTGAAAGACCCTGCCGGCAAGCCCTTGCACTATGACCGGGCCTACACCATCGGTGAGTTCGATCTGTATATCCCCAAGGACCAGGACGGGCATTACAAGGACTACCCGGACCTGGCCTCCAGCTACCAGGACACCCGTGAAGTGATGCGCACGCTGACCCCGAGTCATGTGGTGTTCAACGGTCGGGTCGGGGCTCTGACCGGAGCCAATGCGCTGACTGCCAAGGTCGGGGAAAGCGTGCTGTTCATCCACTCCCAGGCCAACCGCGACAGCCGTCCGCACCTGATTGGCGGCCATGGCGACTGGGTCTGGACCACCGGCAAGTTCGCCAATGCCCCGTTGCGCAATCTGGAAACCTGGTTCATCCCCGGCGGTTCGGCGCTGGCCGCGCTCTACACCTTCAAGCAGCCGGGCACCTATGTGTACCTCAACCACAACCTGATCGAGGCCATGGAGCTGGGGGCCCTGGCGCAGGTCAAGGTCGAAGGCACCTGGGACGATGACCTGATGACCCAGGTAAAAGCCCCTGGGCCCATTGTTCCGGTCAAGTGATAGCGGCCGGGGCTCAGGTCCCGGTGCCTGGTATCAGAGGTTCAGGGCGAATTTCAGGTAGCCCGGGTACGCCTGGCGCCAGTCGTCCTGAAAGGTGTGGCCCTCAGCATGTTCATGGCTCTGGACCTGGTTGCCGGGCTCCAGGGCCTGCTGCGTCGTGGCAGTGAGTTTCTGGTTGCTCTCGTGTTCCTTGGCGCCATGGACAATGACGATACGCTTGTCCCGGGCCCGGGTTTCGCCGAACGGAATCCGGTAGCCGCCGGGGGACAGCAGCAAGGCGCCGCTGTAGTGCTGCGGGTACTCGGCGATCAGGTGCGAGGCGTGCTCGGCGCCTTGGGAAAAGCCCATCAGGACGATGCGCGAGCGATCGATGCGGGTCTGCTTTTCCAGTTTCTTCAACGCCGCGCTGACCGCCTCCTGGGTCGGAGCCACCGAATGCTGGTGCCACATGAACTGGTGCTCGTCGCGCTTGAGGGTGCCGTTGATGCCCACCAGCACGGCTTTATCGCCCACAAGGTCGGCGCGCATATCGACGCCGTCGCTGCCCTCGGTGCCGAATCCCGAGAGCCAGACCACCACCGGCCAGCCTTCGGCCGGGGCCTTGCCCTGGGGAATACTGAAGGCCGCAAGGCCGGCATCCTTGGCCTTGGCCGGGTAGTTCTGCTCGGCGGCTTGCAGCAGCGTCTGGTAGGCCGGGGTCTGCTGCAGGGCTTGCAGCTCGTCGTCTTCCTTGAGGATCACCAACTGCCAGAAGCCTCGCTCGCGGGCCTGATCGAGGAATTCGGCGGCGCGCTTGTTCTTGTCCATGGCGGCCAGGCTGCCAGCCGCCTGGTACGAGGCGTAGGCATTCTTCGGGTCGAGGCGGGCGGCGGTCAGGTAGTAGGCGAGGGCGCCGGCGTAGTTGTCGTGCTGGCTCTTTTCGTTGTCGCCGGCTTCGATGAAATCGGCCGGCGTGGCCTCGTCCAGGTACAGATTGGCCATGGCCGCCAGGCCTTGCCAGCGGCCCTTGGCGACGTCCTGCTGGTCATCGGCGTGGACGCGGACGCTGGTGAGGCTGAGGGCGGTAGATAGGCAGAGGAACGACAGCGGCAGGCGGACAGCGGCCGGCAACGACATGACTGAGAGTCCTTTTTCAGTGGAAGACGCTTCGCGCGGGTGCCCGAAACGGCGCGCAGCTTAATATGGCAGGTCGCGTCCCTCGACGACCTGCGCATTTGCCGTTGTCAGTGTTGCGGCGGGGGAGAGCTCGCCGTTCAGTCGCTCTGATCGGTGGTGGAAAGCACTTCGTCGATCTTCCAGCAGCCTTTGTCCTTGATCATCCGCACATCGACGATCTGGGTGGTGTCCGGGGTGCTGCCCAGCGTGACCTGCTCCTTGGCGCTGGAGCCCTGGATCTGCGGCTCGCTGACCTTGATCTGGGTCAGCCACTCATCCATGTAGTCCTGGGCCTTGAGGAAATAGTCCTCTTCCAGGCCATCGGGGCTGGCCATCTGCTTTTTGATCTTGGCGATCAGCGAGTCGGAGACGTACTTCTTCATCTCCGGGACGCTGTCGGTGATCGGGTCCTTGTCTTCGCTGAAGGTTTGCAGGTACCAGCTGTAGAACGCCTGGGTGACAGGCTTGGGCGAACTGGCGCAGTCGGCCAGGGCCAGTGGCTGATGCAGGGCGACGGCGGCCGCGGCCAGCAGCGAGCAGAACAGCATTCTCATGGAAGACCCCTTACGGATGGCGATAGATTTTGTAGGCAGGCTTCTGCACCCGATAGGAATGCCCTGGGTAGAAACCGTGCAACTGCTTGAAGTCTGACACCCAAAGTGAGCCGTTGAACATCGCCATATGGCCGTGGGGGTGGCCGGGAATCGGCTGGATGATCACCACATCGCCTGCTGCGGGCGTCTGACCGGCTGGTTGCTCGATAAAGCCGGCCGAGGTCAGGGATGAGCCAAAGTCCTTGGCCGAATGCTTCCTGTGCAGAATCACCCCACCGCCGCCAGCCTCGATCGCCTGGCGAGTGTAGGCCGCACAGCGTCCGGTGCTGCCCGCGTGGGCATGCGCGTTCAAGTGATCGATAGCGGCTTGTTTATTCCACATTCCTTGTCATCCGAGAGTCCTTGAGAGCGGCGAGTTTATGCTTGCGCAGGGGCGCCGGAAATACTGGCTAAGTGCCTTTTTTCGGGCTTTGGGGGGGCGCATCACAGTTATCGTTCAGACCGGCAAACCGCGCAGAGTCAACGCCGGCGAAGGGTGCCCTGACTGTTCAGCCTGGCTGTAGCGCAAGGGCACTGCGCGATGCCGTTTGCACTCGGTTGCGCCCCCGGTCCTTGGCGCCATACAGCGCTTCATCGGCCAGGGAGAGTAGGCGCGGCAGATCGTAGCCCTGGGTTTCACTGGTCACCACACCGATGCTGACACTCAGTAGCCCTGGTTCCAGGAGAGGCAAGCGGGCGAACGCCTGGCGAATCCGTTCGGCCACCCGCACGGCGGCCTGCTCATCGGTCGACTCCAGCAAGCAAGCGAACTCTTCACCGCCGATGCGGGCAAACACGTCTTTGCCGCGCAGGGTTTCTGAGAGCACCCGGCTGAATGCGATCAGCGCCCGGTCGCCGGTCTGATGGCCGAAGGTGTCGTTCAAGCGTTTGAAGTGGTCCAGGTCGCACAGCAGCAAGGCCAGCGGCGCGCCTCGGCGCTGGCATTCGATCAGCATCCGCTCGCCATGGACCATGAATGCCCGGCGGTTGCCGATGCCCGTCAGGGCGTCGCAGAAAGCCGCGGCCTTGAGGCGCAGTTCGACCCGCTCCTTGACCATGCACAGGGTTACGTAGGCAATGCCGATCACATACATCATCGATTCGAACAACATGAACGAGAACAGCGGCACTCCGGCACCGTAGCCTTTCAACGCCTGATCCCAGGCCAAGCCCTGGTCAATCAGCGCGCGCACGCTGTAGAACACGGTGTGTAGCAGGGTCAGGGCCAGGGCAGGCATATAGGCAACTTCCAGCTGCCGACGGCTGCGCCAGAACTCCAGCATGATCAGCAGGCCATAGCCGGCCACCAGCAGCGAATACACCGAGACTCGAACCATCATCGACTGGTAGAACGCCGGAACCATGCACAGGGCCAGCCAGATGCCGGCCCCGGCGAGCATGCCCGGAGCATGGGGCGAACGTCCGGAGAAGACCCGCATCGCCGTCCAGTTGAGACCGGCGCTCAGCAGCAGGACCACGTTGCCCAGCACTTTCGGTACGAAGTCCATGCCCATATCGCGCAGGCTCACCAGCACCATCCCCGCGGCGGCCAGCAGCATCATGCCGCCCAGGTAGGCCAGCGGGCGCTCGCGTGGCTCCTGCCGCCAGGCGTGGAAGGTCAGCAGGCTCATGAGGAAGAAAATGAACACCGAGACGACCAGCAGGGTAGGGATATGCAGGGCCATGTCCGGGGTACTCGTGATGTCGCGTTCAAGGGCGGGGAAGCAAAGCCGCGGCCGGAAGCGGGCGAATTGCCATCATTGGGCGCGATTGTAGCGAGAACTTCCGGGCCTTGGTGGATGTTGCTGCAGGAAGTGCCCGGTCTAGCGAAATACGCCGCAGACCGCGTTGCCCTGGTAGCCGTGCGCGATCGGTCCGAGAAACATGAGCGGACCACAAGCGTAGAGATCCGAACTGATTTTCCGATTTGTGTACAGCAGCGGCACTTCGACGCCATTGATATCGTCGCCATAGGCGGTGGCGCTGTAGGACTCGCAGACCGGCAGCTTGAGTGGAATCGGCAGGATCACGACCAAGAGGGTGGTGCCGCACCACTGGCGTTCGGGTGTGCTCTTTTGCGTGTGAGTGATGACCGGCTTCATGGAGTTGCCGATGAGCCTCTGGTGAGCATCGGTTTTCGATACTTGCATGTAGGGCATATCCACCCATGCGCCCACGCAGCCGCTGAGGCCAAGCGTTGCAAGCGTCGCTACCAGTGCGCCTTTCATGGCCCGCCGCACGGGCGGCGGGAGGACCAGGCTGGGGCTCACGGCCGGTGCTTCGGGCTTGGATTCCAGGGGGGCGGCAAAGCTGCGTAGGTCGTGCATCCTGCACCTGCTGTCGAAGTGGCCGAGCCTTCCCGTACCCGGGTTTCAGGCATTAAAAAGCCGGCTTGTGGCCGGCTTCTCGGGGACTGGCTTGGTTCATTTTTGGTAAACCGCACCAGCCTTCAAAACGTACACCCAGCTCTTGCGGCTGGCTGTGGGACTGGGCGGGAAAGTCATCCGCTTCGTCGGGCGATCTGACCGCAGGAAGGGTCGATGCGCAAATGTGGGGCGCAGCATACGCATGTTCGCCGGCAATTCCCAGTGCAATGCGCGATCCAGAGGCCTTGAAGCTGCAGAAAGTGCGGGAAATGTGTTGCTGGATGCGTGATGTTCGCCGGCAAGCCGGTTCCTGCGGCAAGTCTCGGGCATAAAAAAGCCCCGATCACTCGGGGCTTTCTCTTGAAGCTTGTCACTAGAAGCTTGCAGCTGCTTCTTAGCCTTTGTAGGCGGCAACCGACTTCAGGATCTCGGCGCGGGCCGCGTCAGCGTTGCCCCAACCGTCGATCTTCACCCACTTGCCTTTTTCGAGGTCTTTGTAGTTCTCGAAGAAGTGCTTGATCTGTTCCAGCAGCAGGGCGGGCAGGTCGGTGTATTCCTTCACGTCGACGTACAGCTGAGACAGCTTGTCGTGAGGCACCGCGATCACTTTGGCATCGCCGCCGCCGTCGTCGGTCATGTTCAGGATGCCCACTGGACGGGCACGGATCACCGAGCCTGGCGCCACTGGGTACGGGGTCACGACCAGCACGTCGAGGGGGTCGCCGTCGTCAGCCAGGGTGTTGGGGATAAAGCCGTAGTTGGCCGGGTAGAACATGGGGGTGGCCATGAAACGGTCAACGAACAGGCAGTCGCTGTCTTTGTCGATTTCGTACTTGATCGGCGCGTGGTTGGCCGGGATTTCGATCGCGACGTAGATGTCGTTCGGCAGGTCTTTGCCCGCCGGAATCTTGCTGTAGCTCATTGGGCGTTGCCCCCGTTAGTTGACCAAATGACTTGGCCGGATTGACCAAAAAGTGGCGGCGATTATAGACACACTCCGCCACCGTTGCTACGTGCCAAGGGTCGTAGAACCTTGGTTGTACTGTCGCGCAGAGCTGATCGGGCAGGCCTTGCGACCGGCGGTTTTGCCATCGGTCGGCAGGCGCGGCAGTGGTCTTTCAACTGGCCTTCAGATGAACAACTTAAATAGCGCGACAGGACATTAGTGCTGCGTTTGATAGACCGGGTCTTCAGCTTGAAGTTGCTGCAGTCGGGCCAATGGATTCTGCCGATAAAACAGCTGCAACTGTGCATAGACTTTCGGATAGGCCGCCACCAGCAAGTCCGGGGCGCTGAAGAAGTATTCGCTGGTGACGGCGAAGAACTCGGCCGGGTTTTCCGCCGCGTAGGGGTCGATGGCGGTTTCGGCGTCTGGGTCGTGGTCGAGCTGACGGTTGAGGTCGTCGTAGGCGCTTTGCATCACCTGGGCCCAGTCGCTGACCCGCATGTCGCTGTGCAGCGGCGGCAGGCCGTTGGCGTCGCCATTGAGCATGTCCAGCTTGTGGGCCAGTTCGTGGATCACCAGGTTGTAGGCTTCCCAGCCGCCGCTGGCTTGCACCCCGGGCCAGGCGAGGATGATCGGCCCCTGCTGCCAGGCTTCGCCACTGTGCTCGCCATCCCATTCATGCTCGACGCCGCTGGCGTCGCGGTGGCGCTGGGGGCTGAGGAAGTCATCGGGGTAGAGAATGATTTCGTGGAAGCCCTGGTACCAGTTCAGGTCGCCCAGGTGCAGCAGCGGCAGTTGCGCCTGGGCCGCCAGCAGCAGGCGCTGTTCCTGATGCAGTTCCACGCCGGGCAGGGTGGTGAGGTGCTTGTCGTCGAGGAACAGCACGCTGGCTTCCCGTAGCCACTGGTCCTCGGCGGCGCTGATGCCGTCGAGGAATGGTAGTTGCTGGCGTACTCGCTGCCAGGTGTCATCGCTGACCGGGTGCTTGGCCAGCCGGCGCTTGCGGCGCCAGGCACTGAGGGACCACATGCTGTTTAGCGGGTTTCGGCTTTTTCAGCACTGCGGGACAAGCGGCTGCGCAGTACGCCAATGATCATCGGTACCAGGGACAGCAGGATAATGGCCACCACCAGCAGCGAGAGGTTCTTCTTGATAAAGGGCACGTTGCCGAAGAAGTAGCCCAGGGTCACCAGGCCGCCGACCCAGAGGATGGTGCCGGCCACGCTGAAGGCGAAAAAGCGCGGGTAAGGCATGCGCGCGACGCCGGCGACGAAGGGCGCGAAGGTGCGGATGATCGGCAGGAAGCGCGCCAGGGTCACGGTCTTGCCGCCGTGCTTCTCATAGAAATCGTGGGTTTTCTGCAGGTAGTCGCGGCGGAAGATCTTCGAGTTGGGGTTGCTGAACAGCCGTTCGCCTGCGGTTCGCCCGATCACGTAGTTGGTGCTGTCGCCGAGGATCGCCGCCAGCATCAGCAGGCCGCCCAGCAGCACCGGGTCCATGCCGCCGCCCGCAGCGACTGCGCCGGCGATGAACAGCAGGGAGTCGCCGGGCAGGAACGGTGTCACCACCAGGCCGGTTTCGCAGAAAATCACCAGGAACAGGATGGCGTAGATCCAGGGCCCGTAGTTGGTCACCAGCATGTCGAGATAAACGTCGAGATGAAGGATTAGGTCGATCGGGTTGAAATCCATGGGGGCACCTGTGGTGACAGCCTGGCTCGGCAGGCCTGTGCGATGACTCGGAGAAAGGGACTACAAGGGGATGTAGCTTTTCTTACGATTCGAAAAGTTCGGCATTATAAAGGCTGAAAGGTGAAATGCGCGTTCAGATTGTAGCCGGGCGTTTCGGCTTGCGAGGGGGAGCAAGAGCAGAGGATTTGGCGGTTGCTGGAGCAGATAAAGCGGCCCTGAGGCCGCTTTTTTGTGGGTCAGTCATCGCTCAGCGGCAATATGTAGTTCTTGAATTCGGTGTCTTCGCGAAACCCCATGGACTCATAGGTTTTCTGTGCCACGGCGTTGTCGCTGCTGGTGGAAACCCGCAGCCGCACGGCATTGGACTCCTTGGCCATTTTCTTCGCGGTGCGCATCAGGTTGTCGGCCACCAGCTGGCGGCGGGCGTCTTCGGCGACATAGATGTCGTTGAGAATCCACACGCGCTTGAGCGACAGGGAAGAAAAGCTTGGGTACAGCTGGCAAAAGCCCAGCAACTTGCTGCTGTCATCATCGGCCAGGGCCAGGTAGATCACCGATTCCTTGCGTCGCAGGCGCTTTTCCAGAAAGGCCCGGGACGAGTCCGGGTAAGGCAGAGCGCCATAGAACTCACGGTATTTGACGAAAAGCGGGGTCAACAGATCCAGGTGCTCGAGGGTTGCTTGAGTAATCCGCATGGGTAGCTCTCAACTTCAAGTGGATGTGACGGCACAGGTTGGATGACTCGGGCAGCCGTGTCCCGATGCTGCCCAAAGCGGGAAAAAAGCGCAATCGCCTTGCAACGTCAGGGCTGTGGCGGGTCCAGCAGGAAGTTGCCCTTCATATTCGCCGGTGAATCGCTGTCCAGGGTCTGTATCTGGGCCTCGTCCTTGAGGTTCACTCCCGACAGTTGCCGACGGCAGGCCTCGCGCATCAGGTACAGCAGGCGGTGGGCGGCCATGCCGTAGCTCAGGCCCTCCAGGCGCACGTTGGAGATGCAGTTGCGGTAGGCGTCGGTCAGGCCGACTTTCGGCTGATAGGTGAAGTACAGCCCCAGGCTGTCGGGCGAGCTGAGGCCGGGGCGTTCGCCGATCAGGATCACGGTCATCTTCGCCCCCAGCAGCTCGCCGATCTCGTCGGCCACCGCCACCCGGCCTTGTTCCACCAGGATCACCGGCGACAGCGACCAGCCCTCGGCGGCGGTCTGCTCTTCCATGCGCGCCAGGAATGGCAGGGTGTGGCGATGCACCGCCAGCGCCGACAGGCCGTCCGCCACCACCACCGCCAGGTCGACCCCGCCGGGATGGGCGCTGGCGTAGTCGCGCAGGCTCTGGGCCGATTCATCACTGAGCCGGCGCCCCAGATCGGGGCGTTGCAGGTAACTGTGGCGATCCGTGGCGGCGCTATGGAGCAGCAGGCTGTCACGGCCGCGCTCGGCCAGTTGGGCGCTCAGGCCGGCGTGGTCGAACGGCAGGTGCACCGCGTCCCGGGCCTGGGCGTGGGCGAACTGGAAGTCCAGCTGGGCGCCGGTGGGCAGGCTGGTGCCGGTGCGGCCCAGGGCAATGCGGGCCGGGGTCAGGCGGCGCAGTTCCAGCCAGGGGTTTTGCGAGTCGCTCGGATGTTTTTGCATGAGCCTGTTCCTTATCCCAACTGGGCCAGTGCCTGGCGGAACGCCGGCGGCAGGTTGTTGCCGAAGTGCACCTTGCCGTCGGCCTGGGTGAAGATCCCGGTCCTGGCCAGCCACTGCTCGAATTCGGGGGCGGGTTTCAGGCCGAGGGTCTGGCGGGCGTAGAGCGCGTCGTGGAAGGACGTGGTCTGGTAGTTGAGCATGATGTCGTCGGAGCCGGGGATGCCCATGATGAAGTTGATCCCGGCCACGCCCAGCAGGGTCAGCAGGGTGTCCATGTCGTCCTGGTCGGCCTCGGCGTGGTTGGTGTAGCAGATGTCGCAACCCATGGGCACGCCCAGCAGCTTGCCGCAGAAGTGGTCTTCCAGGCCGGCGCGGATGATCTGCTTGCCGTTGTACAGGTATTCCGGGCCAATGAAGCCGACCACGGTGTTCACCAGGAACGGCTTGAAATGCCGGGCCACGGCGTAGGCGCGGGTTTCGCAGGTCTGCTGGTCGACGCCGAAGTGGGCATTGGCCGACAGGGCGCTGCCCTGGCCGGTCTCGAAATACATCAGGTTCTGCCCCAGGGTGCCGCGGTTCAGGCTCAGGCCCGCCTCGTAGCCTTCCTGGAGCACGTTGAGGTTGATGCCGAAACTGGCGTTGGCCGCTTCGGTGCCGGCGATCGACTGGAACACCAGGTCCAGGGGCACGCCGCGGTTGATCGCCTCGATGGAGGTGGTGACGTGGGTCAGCACGCAGGCCTGGGTCGGGATTTCGTAGCGCTGGATGATGGCGTCGAGCATTTCCAGCATGGCGCAGATCGAGGCAATGCTGTCGGTGGCCGGGTTGATGCCGATCATCGCATCGCCGTTGCCGTACAGCAGGCCGTCGAGAATGCTCGCGGCGATACCGGCCGGCTCGTCGGTGGGGTGGTTGGGTTGCAGGCGGGTGGACAGGCGCCCGCGCAGGCCCAGGGTGCCGCGAAACTGGGTCACCACGCGGATCTTCTGCGCCACCAGGACCAGGTCCTGCACGCGCATGATCTTCGACACCGCGGCGGCCATTTCCGGGGTCAGGCCCGGCGCCAGGGCCCGCAGGCTCTGTTCGTCGGCGGCGTCGCTGAGCAGCCAGTCGCGAAAGCCGCCAACGGTGAGGTGGCTGACCGTGGCGAAGGCTTGTTTGTCATGGCTGTCGATGATCAGCCGGGTGACTTCGTCGGTTTCGTAGGGAATCAGCACCTCTTCGAGAAAGTGCTTTAAGGGGATATCCGCCAGGGTCATCTGGGCGGCGACCCGCTCGCCGTCGTTGAGGGCGGCAACCCCGGCCAGGAAGTCGCCGGAGCGGGCCGGACTGGCCTTGGCCATGACTTCCTTGAGGCTGTCGAAGCGATAGGTCTGAGAACCTACGCTGTGGGAAAATTGGGCCATCTCAGTCTCCGTTTCAACGATATAGGGGCGTTGCCGAGTGCTGGCGGATCATCAGGATGCCACCTTCTTCAGCAGGTTTTCCAGGCGGTTGCCGGCAGCCCGGTGCTGGAGGATGGCAAAGGCCTTTTCCGCCACCAGACTGCCGCCTTCCAGCGGTGGCAGGCCACCGCTGTAGATGTTCGAGATCACCGTGTATTCGTAGCGAATGTCCGGGTTGCCGCTGAACTGCGCGGCGGCGTGGCGGGCCTGGTCGTCCGGCAGGCGGTAGCCCAGGTAGGCGGACATGCTGCGCGAGGCCAGGGCATCACCGCCGGGACGCTCGCCGATCAGCACGATGATCAGTTGTGGTTGCAGGGCTTCGCCCACCGACTCCGCCAGCTTGACCCGGCCATAGGGCGCGAGGATCGGCTGGCCGATGCGCAGCTCGCGACTCTGCAGGCCATCCATCAGCACCGGCAGCAGCTCGGGAATGTTGTGGTGGATGGCTTCGGCGCTGAGGCCGTCGGAAATCACGATCTGCACGTCGTTGTATTCCGGTTGCAGGCGCCGCAGCACTTCCTCGGTCAGCCGTGCGCCCAGTTCCGGGTCTTGCAGGTGGGCCAGCTTGTCCGGGGCCGCGGTGCGCAGCTCGCGCAGGGCAATGGCGCCGATTTCGCTGGGGCGCAGGTCGACGTAGATCGCTTCCCGGGCCACCGCCAGGTTGGCCCGCACGGTGCGCGACACGCTGTTGGCCGGGCGCGGTCCGGCGTTGTCGAAGCCGTAGGTGGCCGGGGTGGATTCCAGCAGGCGCTGGAAGTCGATGTCCGACTTGCAGAAGATCCTCGGGTTGCCCCAGTTCGGCCCGCGTTCCACGTTGCCGTGGGCGTCCTCCTGGAAAATCCCCTTGCCCAGGGCCCAGCGCAGGTATTCCGGGGCCGGCGCCAGGTCATGGACTTCGCGCAGGGTCTGGTTGTCATGGGCGCTGGTGTCGAAGTAGGCGAGCATGCGGTCGGTGCTCAGGTACACGTCCATGAAGAAGTTGGCGCCGGCGGCAGTCAGCAATTCGGTGGCCATCTGCTGGCCTTCCAGGGTCACCTGGGAATGCAGGGTGTAGCAGGGCGCCATGCCCATGGGCAGCCCCAGCAGCTTGCCCATGAACTGGTCCTGCAGGCAGGAATAGGTCATCTCGAAGTTGTCGAGGTGGGTTTCCGGGCCGATGAAACCGGTGACGTTGTTCACCATGTACGGCCGATAGCGCCGGGCCAGCCCGTAGCACAGGGCTTCGCAGGTGGTCATGTCGATGCCTTCGTGCTTGCCGTAGGTCAGCTCGCTGCCCTGGCCGGTCTCGAAGTACATGAAGTTTTCCGCCACATCGCGCAGCGGGCCGCGCTCGGCCATGGTCTGCCAGGCCTGGTCCAGCAGTTGCACGGTGACGTCGAACTCGTCGGTCAGGGTGCGTTCGGTACCGGCCAGGCTCTGGAACATGATCTCCACTGGCGCGCCCTGGTCGAGGCAGGCCAGTTGGGTCTTGATGTGGGACAGCACGCAGATCTGCGTCGGCGCTCCGGTTTCCCTACGCAATTTATCCAGGTGGTGCAGGGTGGCACTGATGTTGTCCACGGTGTCGATGGCCGGGTTGAGGCCGATCAACGCGTCCCCCGAGCCCATGCTCAGCCCGGTGTAGACCAGCAGGGTAATGCCGCTGAGGTTGTCGGTGGGATGGTTGGGCTGCAGCCGCGACGACAGGGTGCCGGGCAGGCCCACCAGGGTCCTGGCCTTGGCCGCGGCACCGCTCTTGAGCTTTTTCGACAGCAGGATCAATTCGTGGACATCCAGCAGCTTGGCCAGGGCAGCCACCATGACCCCGGTCAGGGCCGTGCCGATGCGGCGTATTTCAGTGCCATGGCTGCGCAGCAGGCGATCTTTCAGGGCGCCCAGGGTCAGGTCGGCGATCTCGCCAAAGACGCTGTGGTCGATGTCGTAGTTGACTTGCATGACGCTGTCGATGCGGCCGTGGCGGTCGGTCAGCGGATGCTCGAAATAGTGCCCCAGGGTCAGCTCCGAGAGCACCTTGCGCGCCGCTTCGCGGGTGATCTCATCCGCGGCGGCCAGCCCCGCCACCCGGTCGCCGGCCTTGCTGATGTCGGCGGCGCCGAGCACCGCCTTGAGGCTGCTGAAGGCGATCTCGCGATCCAGCACCCGGGTGCTGTAGCCACGCTCGGCCGGGACGGCGGGAAGGCGGATGTGCTGCAGTGCGGTGAGTGACATGGCAAGAGGCTCCTTGGCCGGCATCGGCATCTAGTGCACGCCGTAAAA
>Ga0194135_10001367_pt1 | contig 14504 bp, 17 predicted proteins | sample LitLau_LLRF_2013_FD_134024 | JGI IMG/M metagenome (GOLD analysis project Ga0194135, IMG submission 134024) | Freshwater sediment microbial communities in response to fracking from North America - Little Laurel Run_MetaG_LLRF_2013 (version 2) | ecosystem: Environmental > Aquatic > Freshwater >...
TTAATAAATATCTTTATTTCAAAATAAAATTATTACTATACATAAATAAGTTGTTATCATCTAATTGTTTAATTTTTTCTTGAACACTTAAATTATTATTATTCAATATTTCATTCATTTCATCACTAAAATTATTTCCACTAACGTTTAAAGTTGTTAAATCCTTACATTGTGTTAAATCTGGTAATACTGTTAATTGATTATTTCTACAATATAATTCTTGTAGAGAATCAGGAAGTTCTGGTAATACTGTTAATTGATTACAATTACAAGAAAAATATCGTAGAGAATCAGGAAGTTCTGGTAATACTGTTAAAGGATTATAACTACAATATAAGTATTGTAGAGAATCAGGAAGGCTAGGTAATACTGTTAAATTATTATTCAAACAACTTAATAATAATAAAGAATCAGGAAGGCGGCAAAAGCCGCGCACGGCTTTTTTGACAGTGTCGGGCCCTTCAGGGCCCATAGCTAGTTCTGGTAATACTGTTAATTGATTATGATTACAATATAATATTTGTAGAGAATCAGGAAGGTCAGGTAATACTGTTAATTGATTATAACTACAATATAATCCTTGTAGAGAATCAGGAAGGCTAGGTAATACTGTTAATTGATTATAACCACAATTTAATTTTTGTAGAGAATCAGGAAGGCTAGGTAATACTGTTAATTGATTCTTTTCACAATATAATTCTTGTAGAGAAGCATCAAGGCTAGGTAATACTGTTAAATTTTTAGAACTATAGTATAATATATTCGTCATTTAATAATATTAATAAATATCTTTATTTCAAAATAAAATTTAGTTTCATTTTTCTTTTTCGGTCAGTTTAATATATAATGAATTACTTTAAATTAAAAAAAAAAATTTTAAAGAACTTGTGTAAAGATAAAATCGTATCAAATACTTATATTGATGAAAAAAAGAATAAAATTGTGCTAGAATTATCTTGTGGTAATGATAATGCTATGTTTGAATTGCCTATAGTTGATAAGATAACAATAAGTGAGTTAGAAGACAAAATATTATTACTAGGAAAATCAATAACTATTTTAAAAATAAAACAGCAATATACAGGTAATAAAGATATGAATATTGATGGTATAGTTCAAGAAATGAAATCAAAGAAAAGCTTACTTGAGAAAATGAAAAATGAAAAAATGGATTATAATAATGAATTATTGGAAAATATGAAAACTCTAGAAAAAAGAGTTCAAGAAATGGACTATTCTATGAAAACAACAGAAAATATAGATATCCAGAGACGTTTATTTAAGGAACTTCAAGAACTACGTCAAAAATTATTTTATTTGATTGAAATAATACGTAATAATATATAATGACTTCTCCCCAACCAATAATAGTTCAAAATAAACCTCAACAGAATCAACAGAATCAACCAAAGCAACAATCTGTAAATGTTGAACCTATAAATACCAATCAAACCAATCAAAATAATACAGATAATGATGAACAACTAAAAAAAACATTAACATTATTAAAAATAGTTGCAATAGTCGCTGCTTCATTGTTAGTAATAATATTTATAGGAACAACTTATGATATGGTATATTCATATGTGCGAGATGAAGGAATCCCTGTGTTACAAAAAGAAAATGGTAGTGATGGATTTTTTGAAACATTAATATTTAATATGAAACAGTTTAATACGCAAAAATTTGGTGAGTTTTTTAAACTGTTAAATAAACTAGAAATTGGCAATTGGCTAATTATATGGATTCTTCCAATTATTACTCCTTTATTAATGTCAATAGGATTAGTTATAAATTGGTTAGGTTTTATATATTTTTGGTTTAGTAGGTTGCCTCACGTATTAAAATACGAAAACGGAGGAGTGGGGATGTGTGTATTATATGCTATTTTATACTTTGTAGCTTTAATCATTCCTTTTCCAATATTTACATTAATAGGGATTATTTTACCGTTGTGTATATTTTTTTATTTGTTTTCATTATCACAATACAGTTTTGTAGATATGTTGTGGAAAAATATAGGAGAACAAAGTGTAACGTATTCCGTTATAATGATACACGTAGTTATGATATTATGTTTTGTTCAATATGGTTATGGTGTTGGATTGCTTGCTTTATTATCTTGTTTGATAGCATCATTTGCGTTAATAAGAAATTATATTATATCGTAAATAAAAAAAAATGATGAGATAAAGACAAAAAAGTATAAGTATAAACAAATAAATGGCATATAGTAAAACCGTTGTAACTAAAATTAGTGATATTGATGTTAATAAATTAAGTGTTGGACCTGTTGTTCAATCAAAGAATGGAATGTCTAACACAGTAACGTTATTATACAATAATATTCCATTAAAGGTAAATATTCCTGCATTATTAACAGAATATGGAGTATCTAAATATACAGACAGTTTAACAAATAAAACATCTTATTCGATGAATATGGTGTTAGATAACTCAGTTGAAACAACAGTATTTAAAAATAAAATATTAGAAATTGAAGCTAAATTAGTAGATTTATTAGTTCCCATATCATCCCAATTTATTGGAAAAGGGAAAAAATTAACTGAAAAAATTATAGCTGGTAAAATGAATTCTGGTATTAAAAATTCTCTATCAGACACAAAAAAATTAAATCCATATTTTAATTCGAAAATTACTAATTTCGATAAAGAAGGAAAAATATTTTGGGGCGTTGAAGTTTATAATAAGGATAAAATTAAAATATTTCCATCTCCTGAGTATGAGACTCCTGTAGATTGTATTCCAAAGAAATCTCTGGTATATTGTGTATTAGATGGGTCTTCAGTATGGGGATTAGCTGGCAAATGTGGAATTTCTTGGAAATTAAAACAAGTTGCTGTTGGTTTAATCAAAGGATTACCAATGGACCGTTGTATGGTTGAATTTGACCCTGAAGAATTTAACATTGCTTAATGCTTAATATAACAATTTTTTTAACCATCAGTAATATAATAGTTAATAATTGTATTAATAATAATGCTAATTAGCCACGAAATAGAACATATAGAATATTGAACTGCAGTAATAAATGCATTAGTATCATAAAATTGTTGAATTAATATAGATGCAAAAAAAAGAAAAAATAAAGTAGTTATTAGTTCAAAATAATAGCGTGGAATAGTTTTTTTACTTAGTGCTTCAACTACTAAATAAATACAAAATCCTATATTTGCTAAAAAACATAATGAATAACCACAAGACCCTTCAAAAATTGTTTTTATACCTTCATTGAAACAAGATTTTGAGAAAAATGAAGCTATGTATGTTATACACATTAATACAGCCGAAGTAAGTATTAATATTATTTTTGTTCTTTCTACTGAAAGAAATAAAGAAGCTATTATAAAAATAAAAGCGCAAAATGTTGAAATACCAATTACTATTTGATTAATACTCTTATTATCCATATTACTTAAGGTTATTATTTTTTTTGTATTCTTTCCAACTGATTTGTATAGATTCTTTAAATGCAGGAATCTCTCCAGCGTGTTGTTTATCAAGTTTTTCACTCAATTTAAGAGCACTATCTATATATATTTCTTTAAGAACTCTTCCAATAACTACAGACCCTTCATTCATATCTAATTCTTCATTTTCAATTCGTTCCAAAGTATCAACAAATAACATCAATAATTTGATATCAATCGTATCTGATATAATTTTATTGTAAATATCTGTATAATATGTAAATAAAAAATAACAAGAGTTAAATTTTTCCATTTCCATTTCTTCTTTAGACGCATTTCTAGTTATTAATTCCTTTAATTTTGTAATACTAGAACGTAATAGTTTGCTGTGTTTAAGCTTACGAATTAAATCAGTATTATCTTCAAAATCTGACCCCATTAATTTTTTTAGTTGTATTCTTTCCTTTTCATTAATATATTGTTGAGATGACATTATATTTTATAACACAATAATATTTTTATACTATTTTACACATTCGAAAAAGCAATAAAATGAACGAAGTTAAATATTATAATAAAGATATATACAAAATGGATTATACATTATCAGATACAAAAATTTCATTTCCAGTATTCAAGAAAACTTTATTTGGAACAGAATGTCTTATTATTTTTGGAACAAATAACAGTAATAGTTCAGCTATTTATTTAATTACAGGGAATCAAGAATTATGGCAAGGAACTAAAGATGTTAATGTTACACAAATAGGAATATTAACTAATGGTATTCCAGAGTTTTATAAAGACATAAATAAAGAATATATTGATTCGTTATTGAGGATAGAAGAAGAAGAAGAAGAAAATGAATTAATTACAGATACTTGGGTTGCAGAATGGTTAAATGATGACCCTAATGATTGGAAAACTGTAGAAAATGAAGGAGATGGAGATTGCTTATTTGCTTCAATACGAGATGCATATTTAACTATTGGGATTAATAAATCTGTAGAAGAGTTAAGAGAAATTGTAGCTGATTCAGCTGATGATGAAACATTAAAACAATATTTATACATATATAACTCTATGCGTGGAGATTTTGAAGAAATGACAAATAATTTAAATCAATTAAAAGATAAATATAATGAATTAAACAATGCATTCATTGTATTACAACAAAATAATGTCCCAGAAGAAGACCTTAAAATTAAAAAAGAAGAAGCAAAGAAAATTAAAAAGGAATACTTAAGTGTTAAAAACGAACTTGATAAATTAAAAAAAGAGGATAATATTCATAATGAGTTTAAATTTCTTGAAAATGTAAAAACACTTAATGACTTAAAAAGTGTTATGAAAACAAAATATTATTATGCAGATACTTATGCAATCAGCTCATTAGAAAGATGGTTAAAAATTAAACTTGTTGTATTATCTATGGAAGTTTTCATTGGAGGAAGGGAAGGAAACATTATTCAATGTGGAGAACGTATTTTAGAAAATCCCGAACAATTTATAATTGTTTCATATACAGGAAACCACTACACATTAGTTATTTATAAAGGTATAGGATTGTTTAATAAGAAAAATATACCTTCTGTATTGGCCATTGAACTAAAGAAACAATGTGGTATTGTTATAAAAAATAAAAAATCTACTAAAAAAACTTAATCAGTTGAATACAAAGTCCAATTTTTTTCTTTACATATCTTTTGCCAAATAATTGCTTGTTCAATACGTTTTTCTTTATCTTTCAACATCGGGATATCTTTTAAATATTGTTTTGCTCCTGCAAGCTCACATAATTTATATAAAGTAAAATAGTAATTTAAAAAATTTGTTCTATTATCTGGACAATACTTTGAATATGGAGTTTGTAACTCGGCAAATTTTGTATATAAAAACTCTTCTAATTCCTGTGACATTAATGGAGGACTTATACCAAGTCTATGTTTTATATACGGTATATGTTCATATAATTTATTGTATCCAAGCTTTTTCAAAATATCCTTTGTTGTTTCATATGTCAAATGTTCAGAACTTATTTCTAATCTCTCCCTTTTAACCTGAACTCTTATTTTATCAAACACTTCTTCCGGTATATGGGTTGTTTCTTTACCTTGAAATTGTGATACTATCTCTTTAAAATGATTTATACGTTTATATGCATAGCTCGATACTTCTTTTGATTTTTCACTTTGCGATAAATTATCACAATGAACCAAACAACTTCTTACCGCCTTGCAAATACTACAAGCCATAAAATTATCTTCTTCATACATTACCCATTCTCCATTACCACAACGACTACAAGCATTTTTTTGTAAAATAAAAGAATTTATATCTACATACGTATCATCTATATTACTTAAATATTGTTTCATTATTGACGTCGCTGTTTGGTTGTGTTCATTTTCCATTTTTTGAGTTTCTGAGTGTTGTTGTTTTTTAATTCCAAAAAATAAATCTACATCTTTTGTTGCACTTTTATTTATCAAAGTTAGACTCTCTAAACTCTTTTTCGTTTCGAAATAATTAAATATATGAATAAGATTTTCGTTGTAATATTTTTTTTTCTCCTCTTTTAATCTTGTTATGCGGTTACATAATATATCTGCCTGTGTCTTATAATCTATCATACCTAGTTTATTTTGCAATGTTGTCTTATTCATTAAGTCGTTATATTGCTTTTCTAAATGCGGTAACTCGACTGTCTCTATCCTTTTAAAATATTCTATTTTTTCCAAGTGTTTGCGGTCAAGTGTTGTTTCATTACTCATTATATTTTAGTAAATGTTATTTTTATATTCTTTATTATTAATGGATAAAGAAGTAAAATTTATTATTAATGACGCACGACTTATTACCGCATTCAAAAATATAACCTTTTCCGGATTCAAAAAAAAAGATGTTATTGCTGAATTAACCAAAGAAATGATCGCTGGAAATATTAAACATTCTTGTTTTTGGGTTGCTGAATTAGTTAGCTCTGGATTATATCGAGAAGTTTGGGATACTATTATGTTCGTTTATGGTAAATTTATCGGTTTAAAAAACCCTAAACTAAGCATTTTTATTTTTGCTAAAATCAACACTTTCAAGGACATTATTAATACTTCTGATAATATTCTACTATTAAGAAATAATATTATTATTAGGGATTTAATCGCTGAAACTATATGTTGCATCTGTTGCTCCGTTAAGGACGATGGATTTAATACTTGTATTCCATCACATCAACAACTTTTACAACCTCCATACGAACATAACAACTCTTTCCATTTACGCGCTGAAATTTATAAAGACCCTCCTGAAATCGTTTTTTCATTACACGAACTATTTTGTGTTTTAACTATTTCTAATAATTACAATCTTACCCCTCTTACTTTATCTTCTTTTTGGATTGAAATCATTATGAAAAAGGGACAACATATTAAATGCACTAAAAGAGATACTAATGTCGGATATGAAACTCATATTACTTGGGCTGTCTGGGATATCATTAAATTAGCTTCTATTCATAAAAATGATAATATTTTATTTAAAACTATTTGTGCTCTTGAATATATTTATAAATTAAAATTTAAAAGCCCTGATACCATTTTCAAAGAAAGAAAATATATTATGTTTACCGCCTGTAGTTTTATTTTAGGACCTATTGATTGGACTATACCATTATTTCATCCTCAAATTGAAGAATCAATCACTATAGTTATTAATAACAACGAATCAAACTACAAAAAGGTATTGGAGATTTATGCATCTAATATTAACCAATTGTTTTCTAAAGCTAATATAACTCCTTAATGTCTGGAAATTTATTCATAAGCGGTTCTACAATAGTCCAACAATTTCAGGCTACTGACGCCAGTTTTAATAATATTACTGTCAATGATAATATTTACGTTAAAGGTGGAACTTTTGGTGCTACTGGTCCTACTGGTCCTCCTGGTTCTGGTGGAACTTTAACTAACGGAACTTTTAGTGGAGATTATATCGTTTGGGACACTACTACCAATAATTGGAAAACTAAAAGTAATAATGTTTTTATTGGTAAAAATGCAGGATTAAACCCTTACTCCGCTTTACAAGCTCATAATATTGGTATAGGTTCTTATGCTGGTTATAATGCACAACAAAATAATTCTATTGGTATTGGGTTTTTTGCAGGTGCTGATACACAAGGTATTAGTTGTATTGCTATTGGGGAGGGTTCAGGACAATATGCACAAGCTGGTAATAGTATTGCAATTGGTAGTAATGCAGGACAAAATGGCCAGGGTATTGATTCTATTGCTATTGGTTGTGATGCAGGAAAATTCATACAAGGAGATTATGCTATTGCATTGGGATTTAGCTCTGGATTAAGTTATCAACAAAAAAATTCTATTTCTATTGGAAAATACGCGGGTGCATTGTTTCAAGAAAATTATTCCATAGCTATAGGGTATTATTCAGGTAAATCAACACAGGGGGTAAATGCTATTTCAATTGGTAATATATCTGGGCAAATTGGCCAAGGTTCTAATGCTATCGCTTTTGGTAATAGGGCAGGAAATAATGGACAGGGTATTAATAGTATAGCTATCGGTGGTTCTTCTGGACAACTTAGTCAAGCTAGTAGTGCTATAGCTATTGGTTCTAATGCAGGTCATTTTTTACAAGGAAAATATTCTATTGCTATTGGAACTGATGCAGGTAGTAATAATCAGGGTGCGTATTCTATTGTTATTGGGAAAAGTTCTGATTCTACTTATAGTAATTCTATATGTTTAAATGCTTCTGGAACAAATTTTTCAACAACTACAAACTCTGGGTTTTTTGCTAAACCTATAAGAAATATTAATAATAGTTCTGGGTTTGGAATAAGTAATATTGCTTGTATTAATTCAAATAATGAAATCGGCGCTTCTGGATTAAATGTTTCAGCAGATGGAACAATTATTTCTGCATCTTCTTTTTCTTGTTCATATTCTTCTTTTCCTACTTTTACACAAAATCAAATTGGATTTAATTATAATGGAAATTATATTTTTACAGGATTACCTGTTGGACCAGCTAATTCATTGCAATTTAATACTACTAATTTCTTAAATCTAACTTCTTCAGGTATTTTTTTAATTATTTCGCAAATTTCTTTTAGTGGAACTTTTAACAATGCTAATATTATTTATACTCCTATTGTTGTAGGTTCTATTAATGGAAATACAGGAAATGTATATATCAATTCAGTTATACCTTCTGAAACATCTAGTCTAACTAATGTTTGCGTATGTAATTCTGGAAATATTTCTGGACAAATTTCTATTACACAAACATCTGCTATATCTCCTAGTATCACTTTTTATATACAAATTCTAAGAATTGCTTAATTGATACTTAATAAAAACGTATTATTTTATCAGTAATGAAAAAAAAATATATTAACCCTTCTTTACGAAAAGAAAAAATTATACTTAATGATAAAGATTTTCCTTCTTTAGGTTCTAATTCATTAAATTCTACTATTAATTATTCTTCTTCTTTGTATTTAGAAAAAGCAAATACACAAGTTTCTACTCAAGAATCTAAACACGATATTATCATTCAAGAACCCGAACCTGAACCTGAAAATTTAGATTTTGATTATGATAAGGCTATGAAGTATTTCGATTTTTTAGATAGATACAAACAATACGAAATCGACCGTGTCGGTGAAGACGAATACTATAAAGTTCATCCTCCATATATACCCGAATATAGTGATGACGATGATTCTATTATTGTTGAAAATGATTATGATTATGAAGAATATGATTACAATGCATAAGATTACGATGCATAAGATTAACGATGCATAAGATTAACGATGCATAAGATTAACGATGTATAAAAATGATGTAAAAAATATAATTATATTATATTAAATGCAAACTGATATTCAAGAACAACAATATTTAGAGTGGTTACAGAATAATTTTCAAGATGGAGATATTCGAGTAAAGGCTTATAATATCGCAAAAAAATATTTTGGACCTCAAGCTTTTAATTTATATACAACTAATGGTTATAAAAAATATTTAGATAATAAATAATTTTAATAATTCTTCATTTATTACAAATGTTATTTTTTTATTTTTTTTATATAAGCTGATATGATACATATTACTATCATTTGGTTGTATAATAATCGTATATCCTTCTAATATTTTTTGTTTTATAAATTCAATTTCTTGATACATTTTTTCTTTATTACAATAATTATAAAATTGTATTTCATTTTTTTTTATTATCTTCTATAAGTTCTCTTTCTACGTTTTGTTTTTCTTTTATTTTTATATCCCCCTTTTTTAACAGGAAAATATTCCATATACATAAATTTGGTAAATTTAAACCCTTGTTTTTTATAAAACCCTATTGCATTTAAATTTGACCCCAAACTTATAGTTTTATAATCTAAATGTCTTATAATTTTTTTAGTGAAATTTATTAGTGTTGAACCAATACCATATAAATTTTCTATATTTTTATTAGAACATAAATTAAGAATATATAAATCATAATTTCTATCATAATGTTCAAAAAATATTGTTTCAATCCCATATGTTTTATTCGTATTTTTATCATAAATCAAAACTATTCCATCAAAATTTCCTTGTTGTAAAGAATCTGCATTAAATTGTAATTTTTTACACAATTCATCACCTTCATTCATACCAGAAATAATACGATTTTTAATATTATTATAATCATTATTATTATTAGTTATTAATACATTTGGTATATCAATCTCTAATAATTTTTGTATAATAAATTTATTTTTTTCTATTGATGGGTTCAATGCTAAAATAATGTTTTCGTTATTTTTTAAATTAAAACTAATTTTTTTATTGTCATCTTTATAAACCATACCATCATTCCCAGAAATAAAACCATTTTCTATATATAAATTTTCGTATTTACTTAAACAATTATCATATACTATTGATGAAAAATTAAATAATTGTTGGGTATATTTACTAATATTTATTAATTGTTGTTGAATATTCAGATTTATTTTATTTTGGCACATAGAACCAATTCTTAAAAATGTTGGTTCATAAAGATTTACAAAATCCATTGTTGCAAATAATGTTATTTCATTTTCCTGTATAATAATAATAGAATCATAATATCTATATTCTTCATCCTTATTATATAAAAAACTATGAAAGTTATGTAAGATTTCTTCTTGTTGTAAGAGTTCTTCTTCTTCTTCTTCTTCTTGTAAGAGTTCTTCTTTATGACAACTATAATATGCTTTTTTTACATCATCTATATCATTTTTATTTGAAATTACTGAAAATTTTAAATGTTTATCTTCTGTAAGTTTTTCGATAAATAATTCATTTTTTTCAATTTTATCTGGATTGAAACAAATATATACATTCATATATTTATACGATATTATTATTAGGATTTTTAACAGGTTCAGTATTAGAATTTTCAACAGATTCTGTATTAGAATGTTCAGTATTAGAATTTTCAACAGATTCTGTATTAGAATGTTCTAGGTTATTAACAGGATTTTCAACAGATTCAGTATTAGAATGTTCAGTATTAGAATTTTCAACAGATTCAGTATTAGAATGTTCAGTATTAGTTTCAGTATTAGTTTCAGTATTAGTTTCAGTATTATTATTAGAATGTTCAGTATTAGTTTCAGTATTAGAATTTTCAACAGATTCTGTATTAGAATGTTCTGGATTCTTAGGTTCTTCGTAAAATAATGTTTGTATTCCTCTGACATTTTTATTATAAATATCAATCCCAATACCAATAACTTCTTCAGCCATTTTACTCGTTTTACCTATTGCTTTTATACCATTATCAACATCTCGTAACATCCCAATAACTATACCTAATAATGGTATTTCTTCTGCAGTATTTAAAGCGATTTGAATCATATCATCTAATATTTTAGGAAGAGTTTTAACAGCAACATCTCCAGTTTTATTAATAAATTCTACTAATATAGGTTCTGTTTTATCAATAGTTTCATTTATTAATAATTTTATATCATCTGTAGTTGTTCCAATGGCTTCTTTAATTTTTTCACGTAAATTAGGGTCTTGTAATAATGAATTTAACATAAGAACCTTATTTTCAATTTGATTAAAAACTGTTTTATCATTAACTTTATATTGGTCATATATTTCTTTGGTATCATCAGTTTTTACAGGCTTATTAAAATATTCTGCATCATCATTAAATTCGTTAGTATGATCGTTAGACTTTGCTAAAATTTCTTTAATTTCTGTTTCAAATTCTTGTTTATTTGTTATATTATCGCGAAAAGGAAAATTTGATTTAGTCATATACTAATGTCTTATAACATTATTTTTCCAATCATTCCAACTTATTTCCATTTTTTTATTTGTCGCTGTTTTTGGTGGTTGTTTTAATATTTTAAAATTTACAATTTTTCCTAAATATAAATACTTATTACAAGGTTTAATAATATTATCTTTTAATTCTTCTGTTTCAAATAATTCCTTAATTTTTGTTTTTAAACAATATTTTTTTAATATTGAATCTAAAATATTTGTTGTAATATTATAATCAGAATAGTAACAGAATATATCATTTTCTTTATTATAATGAAAAATTATATTACCTACACGTTGAACATATTCCATTAAATAAAAACTTTCTGTTAATCTCATTTTTAATACCTTTAATGTTGTTTCAGTTGTTGCATCTTTATAGTTTTCAATATTAGATTTTTGCAATTTTATAGATTCAAATATTTTTAACAGTTCTTTCTTCTTTACAGCTAATGAAATAGCAAAATGCCTTTTGTTTGTTATAAGGGCTGTTTTCTCTTCTAAAACTTCATTTTCATATTCTTTTAATTTATCTGTTGATAATTTACATAATTCTAATATTATATTATTTGCATTCTTAATATAATTTTCTTTGTCTTTATTTTTTAATTCTTCAATACTATTTTTTTCTTCATCTGTAAGTTTAGTTTTATTATCAAGTTCTTCAAATTGTTTATTATGCTTAATTAAATATTCTTCTAACTTTAATTGAACCTTTTCCTTGTAAAGTTTAGGAATTGTTATTATTACTGCTGTATTTTCTTCGTTATCATTATCACTTACGCCATATATATCTGAAGTATAAGGAGTGTTTATAGAAAATAAAAAATTACTAATTAGTTGTATAAGGCCAAACATATACATTTACCAAATAATTATTTTTATCTTAAATTAGCTATGGGCCCTGAAGGGCCCGACGCTGTCAAAAAAGACGCGCGCGTCTTTTGTAGCCTTATAATAATTCAATAAGTTCTTTTATTTTAATACTTAAATCTGGTAATGGAATAACTAGCCAAGTTTCATTAATTGGATGTAAAACAACAAGTGCTAATTTACTAACCTTTTTATTATATTTTGATTCTAATATATACTTATACATATTTAACTGTAGTGAATAATGCCAAAAGTTTGTATCTGGAATATCATCTAAACATTCTGTTATTGAATTTCCAAATGGAGAGTCATATTTTATTTCATTCACTCTTTTCCAATCATATATTGCTAATGTTCCATCTTCCAATTCATAAACCATATCTATAGCCCCACAAATTTTTATATTTTCATTATAAATAAACCATTCAGTTCTATATGGAATTAATTTATTTACATTTTGATGTTCTTCAACATATTTTAAGAAATGTTTCCATTCTTCTGTTTCTATTACTGTTGAATCTAATTTTTCACCATTCATATAGTTCTCTATACAATTATGCATATTAGTCCCCAATTTAGATTGCTCTTTTCCTGAAGATTCCCATTTATCTTTTATTTCTTTATCTGTCATACCTGGATATTTTTTATCACAAGTCCCTGATTTTCTCATTTTTTTAATTATATTATCTGCATCAAACTTTTTAAAATGGCTATGAACCCAAGTTGTTGTAGATGTATAATTACTTTCTAAATCTGTAAGAATCGTATATTTATGAGTTGATTCTTCAAATATAATATTGCTATCTCTCTCGTGTTTGTTTTGAATTGATAATTTCATTTTATATATATTATCTTATTTATTTTTATTTATATCATTTTATTACCTTTGTTGGACAATAAAAAAAAGTTTCTTTATGAAACAACTTAATTAGCTTTTATTGTGCAAGTTGGAGGATTTATTTCCTTGTTCTTTATAAATACACAATTTTTTATACTTGGTATTTTTTTTAACTCAATAAAGTTTATATTAAAATACTGTAAAAATTTTGGTAATTCATTTGGTAATTCACAATATCCATAATTAAGAATCAATGGCCTAAAATTCTGTGCTGATAAACTTAAATGCAATAAATGTTTAGGTAGTCTTGTAAAAATAATATTTTTACATTCTATCATAAATATTATTGTTAATGATAATAATTCATCTGGTAATTCTGATAAATTTGGGATTACTCCAGTTCCTTGAATATGAATATGTAAAATCTTAATTTCTTTTGGAATAACTAATTTATATTCTGAATTATATGTATCAATTACAATTGTTAGACTAAAATCTCGCATAACTGGTTCTTTCAAATTGTTAAAAATTAATAAATTATTAAATATTTCTTGATGTTCAAAAATTTTATTTATATTATTTAATTCTTCGGTTGTATTTATTATTTCTCCTAAATTGTTATCAACACATAGAGATAATTTATTAATTTCATCTGTATTTGATGTAGTTAATTTATTTAAACTAGTTAATTCTTTATCAATACATAGAGATAATTTATTAATTTCATTTGTATTTGATGTAGTTAATTTATTTAAATTAGTTACTTCTTTATCAACACATAGAGATAATTTATTAATTTCATCTGTAGTTAATTTATTTAAACTAGTTAATTCTTTATCAATACATAGAGATAATTTATTAATTTCATTTGTATTTAATTTATTTAACTTAATTATTTCTTCATATTTATTATTGATACTTTGAGATAAGTCAATTAATTCAAATGTTCCTTTTTTAATAAATTTATTAAGACTTTTCTTAATTTGATAATTTTGTTTAATTATTAAATTTATATTTTTATAA
>Ga0194135_10001368_pt1 | contig 14503 bp, 13 predicted proteins | sample LitLau_LLRF_2013_FD_134024 | JGI IMG/M metagenome (GOLD analysis project Ga0194135, IMG submission 134024) | Freshwater sediment microbial communities in response to fracking from North America - Little Laurel Run_MetaG_LLRF_2013 (version 2) | ecosystem: Environmental > Aquatic > Freshwater >...
CATGGTGTCAGACATCTTGAATATTTCCCAAGGCATGTAATTCTTAGGTGAGAACCTGCAATATCCCTGCTCAACCCAACCCAAAGGAGAAGGGGAAATCTGGGGGACGAGCCGAACTTTTCTTACAACACCATCAAAGTTTTTGTACAAATGGTTTGATGACTTTTAGGAGCAAAGATATGGCGTGGTGGTGTGTCCGACTCGACGACTAGTAGCTTTGATTGCGTTTCTTGCTTGCTCTTCTCACATTTCATTCCTATAACGTAACCAACTTTTCTTGGATGAATCTTGTCACAATCTCTATCAGAGAGACGGCGACTGATAGGTGTAATTTAGCGGAAGAAAACCAGATAAAGAGGAATTAATTGAGCTATCAAAGAAAACGACGGCCATCAATTTTCTCTTCATTCATGTTAATACCGAGATGGATGAATATGAGAGTTGAAAGCTAGTAATCTTAATGTCAGCCAAGGTAATTGCCATTTACCATGAACAAGAAGAATGACAATGGACGTGCAAAGTTTTCGATGCTAATCATCATAATTACAATCAAAAATCAAGTTTTCAAGTTCAAAATCAGCAAGAAACCCAGGAACATTTCTCTCATTAGTTTTTTCTAAGCCTCGAACCCAAACCGAGAGGGCAGGGAGCAGCACACACGTTAACCCAACATCTGCCTGCCTAGTGCTTCCGGTTTCTATACCAAAAAAGTATCAATTTCATTCCCAGTCAACTGAGCCAACCTTTCGCATCTGCTGGACCTTCTACTTGTCCCAAGAGCGTGAAAAGCAACATAGTAGCAACAGCAACAGAACATCACGAAATATCAAAGCGTTTACTATTTAACAGTTCCTCCTCGCTCTCGCTTGAGTCTTCTGGTGTTTGAGTATTAATGCAGTTTATCTCTGTGCAGCTGTGTACAAGTGACAATGAAGGAAGCAAAGAAGGAGTTCACGAAATATACAAAAGTTTTTTCCTTTGAGGCAAGGGTCGGGATCTTTTCACACTTTGTATTATATTATATTCCTCCTTCCTTTTTGTTTTATGTTCATTTGTATGTACATAATATTGCATTACTTTACTTTTGAGCTTTTTATTACTTAGCATTCTTCAGCTAAAACATTTAATGTACTAGTTTCAGCTTGATAATTACCCTTTGTTGCACATGTGTACTCACCAACTATCTCAAGTCTCATAAACTCTGAGAGTGCAGGAGTCAACTGAAACTTGAGGAAATGCTACGCACACGGGACTAACAATCAGGATGAAGAGGAACATTGAACATGTGCCTTGTTCTGCTACTTGTTTTGCATTTTCCCTTCGAAAACGAAGTTTAACTTTATGACTCGTGTGCTTACAAAATATGAAGAAGGCCTAAAAGCAAACCATTTCCGGGTACAAATTATTCTCTCCTTCTTGCTCTTTGCTTTTAAAAGCCCGTAAAGTTAAGTAGTTATTCCTTAAAATTATTATTTGAATACACAATCCAGCTTATCCTAATCCTAATGCGTAGCCTATAGCGTAGGTATGCGGTAGTCGACTTAAAATGGAATTTCCATACCGACGGAAAGGTAAAGGGTCTGAATGTAAAATGAAATGAAATGTTTCGTTGTAAACACATTAAACACCGCCCGCACTGGTCGTATACATGATATGCATTCATAATATCATATTAAATGAGAAATGCGGTGCTAAAAGGGTGAGTTTTGTGACTTGGATGCACTTGTAAAATATTATTTCACTGTAAAAAGGTTCACATCAGATAGGTAGCCGCTTTTCCATGTATTACTGTAAGAAAAAAGTTTACAACGGAAAAGAGATAATCATATGAAAAAGCAAAAGCTCAGCTACTTTTGTTCCAAGTATGAACGTGAACAACAACAACAACAACAAAACAACTTTCACTTTGAAATAAAATCAGCGGCTCAAAGTTCACCGACACCATTTCATTTGTATTGTATTTCTATTCCATATATTGTAATTTGCTGGGTGGTGTTGTGTTGAGCTGCTAACTTTGAATTAGCAAATGAATACTACTCCACTCTACTTAGTTTCCAGTTTTCCTCAACTCTTTTGTGTGAGGCTAAACAAAAAACTCGGGTTTCAAAAAAGTTGTAGTTTCCTTCTGAATTGAAATGAATGTAAAATATGTCTAATCCAATGAAAATAGATGAGAGCTACATGGATTCAACATTAGTGAACACGCAAAGTTGTGGAGGCAGAGAGAAAGTTTGGGTTGAAAAGTTTTTATTTGATTCTTGTACATATACACAAGTTAAGGAGTTAGATGACTCTTATAAATTTGGTATGTACATATTATGGAAAGAGCTATAGATGGAGATGGACAGACGAATGAGAATGAGAACGAGATTGTCCTTTCCGTTCGTTCCGCTTTATGTTGATGTGAATGTGGCACAAACTTACTTTTAAGAAAGAGGATGACTATTACTTAGCAAAAGCATTCAAAACAGAGCAAGATGGTCAAAAGAGACCAATATAAATTATGTTCATGTTCATCATGACTAACAACTCCATTCCATAAGAAAACCAAGAAGACCAAGAAGAGTCCGGTGGGAAAATGAATGCAATCAATCCAACTGACACTGAAACCGTTTTTCCTTGCTTGCTCGTCAGTTCATCACATCACTCCCTCAATGTCGGTGATCCACATGAAGCAAAAAAAATCCGTTGATGGTTGATAGTTGATAGGGTGAATGAATGAATAAGTTGAGTTGAGTTGAGTTGAGTTAAGCAAAACTGCATTGCATTTTTTAACTTTGCATTTGTTTGCTTTATTCTTACACAATTGTAAGTAATTGTGCATATTCATATGAAATGAATGCATTTTATATATTCAAAAAAGGCTGTAGTTATAAGAGAACACATTGATTTCCTAATGTAGAAGATGCATGACCTAATGAAAAGTCCATGTAATTCATTTCACTCTCTGAGTTCTTTCCCATTTGCAATAAAATGAAAGTAACAGAAATCACGACAGTAAAAAAAGTTGATGAATTTTCATTTGACATTTACAAAGCAAGCAAGGAATCAGAGAAAAAAAAACAACTTTTTTCAGCCTGACAATTCGTCTTTGCCATCACCAAATCATCAAGGAGCACAGCAAGATGATGATTTTTTTTTGATTCTGGTACTGATGCTTTGGCTTGTTTCCACTTGCTTGCAACTTCTTATCAAGTATTTTTGTCGAGAAACTCTTCCGCTTGCTTAAATAACATGGTAGGGTGATATCTGTACATAACTACCAGTAAAGAAGTTTTCAGGGAGGAAATAGGACATTGACTCTTGACTGGATGGATGTGCAATTGCTCTTGTTGAAAGAAACATTGAAAAGTGAAGATTGAACATATCGTCACGTCAGCTCGTATCACGTGTTGGTGATGACAAAAGATTTTAAACAAATGTGTTCCAGTACCACTCTCTATCAATTTTGTTTGCACGTTGGTTTTCCTATAGGACATGTGTCCCTATTGAGTGCGCGATGGTAATGCGATGGTCACAGAAAATCTTGGCCGTTGAGTGACGCAAAAATAGCAATTTTAACCTCACCTAAGCAATCAATTTCCGCTTTTTGTTACACAATGATAATATTTAGAGCTATGCTTTTGGATCTTTTATGCATGTAAATCATCAGCTTTTTCGTCTTTGCAATATCAATGATGTATTATGTCACAGCAGCACGAAAAAGGTTTGCAGAATCTCAACAACTAGCAGTCATAAACTTCTTCTACTTTGTCCTCAAATTTTTTCATTGCGCCATGCTTGCCGCGTTTTACCGTGAGTTGGCGAGCAAAAGTGAGGATTTTAGTAAGCTAATGAATGGATTTAGAATTAATTCAGTAATTCCGAGTGTTTTCCAGTCAACAAAGGTATGACAATTTTATGCTAAGCAAAGCCGTCCTTATGTTAAATATCAAAATCAAATTAATTATGTTAATTGCAGGTCAATCTTGGTAATCCTGCGTTTCCTTTCTTGTACATTGCGGCATTTTACTTTTTGCTAATTTTTGACTGGATCGACTTATTTTTTGAGACATGGTCAATGAAAAGGGTTCTCCACAAGGGCATGCGTGTCTCAAGATATGCCCTTTTTATTGACAAACATTCCAACTTTACATTTGACTACTTGCAACAACCCTTATTCAAAAATGGTGGAAATGAGCATCTCAGCGTTGCGGAGCTTGTGTTTGGTGTTTTCACATTGTTAATGGCGAGTTGGTACTCGTTGATCAACACCTTGCAAACATTTTCTTTCATGCATTGCCCCATTTCTTTGTGGATCGCTGTTAAAAATTTCCTAACCGAAGTTGTAGAACAAAACCAGCGACACGACACGATTGGATATGGAGCAACCATGATTTCGCAAAAGTTTCACGAGCTCCAGAAGCTGTCCGACTTTATTAATTCATCATGGGGTTTGTTCTACTTCATATCATTGTTGGATTCTATTGCGTGGCTAGCCACGGACTCGGATGTGGGGCTGAAGACAAAGGATTGGGCAATGAGGGGAAGTGTGTCGTGGCATTTTGCTAATATAACACTTTTTTCGTTGTCTCCGCGGAATGCACAAGAAATGAACCGTAAACTAAAATTTTACATGCTGAACATATTTTATTGCATACTAGGTGGATATAACAGTTTCAGTGTTTGCAATAATTTCAGATTGCATACTTTAAAACATGGTTGATTCAATATGGAAAGAGGGTATTTGTTGATGAAAATGAATTAAGTGAATTGATAAGTTTAGTAGATACCAACACAGTGGGGATTGGTATTGATGGGCTGTATAGAATCGATAATCCATTCACTAAACAGGTAAAACTTTTCGTGAATATTTAATTGTCATGAGAAGCATTTGGAATTAATTAAAACACACTTTAATCTCTTTCAGAATACAACAATTATCATCACCTTTTTCATCATAACGCTACAATACGATAGAAAAGTTGATGAATTTTCTTTAATTGTTTCCTTTTAATTGTTTAATGTATCGCTCGAAGTTATTTGAGCAATGTAGTGCCCTGTATTGCTAAAAGGTACTTGATTATATTAATTAAAATCCTTATATGCTTAAAGAAATACAATTTTATCTACGATAATTAAATTCTTTAAAACTTTTTTTAAACTGTCGAAGAACTTTGAACTAAGCATCGTTTATGTGAAATTATTTTTGCATTAATATCGATATTCACCAACATGACCGTTCTGGTCTTTTGAACACCCAGGCTTAGTATTAGACATTACTTCAAATTAATTGTTTTAAGATTATCAAGATTTGTTAATAGCAATTAGTTTGCAGTTAATTGTCGCGCGACACCTTTTTTATGACATCTTTCCATTTCATCTAGTGTGTTAATTGTTACTTTCGTTTAGTAATTTTTATGGTGGTGAAATTATTATATTGCATGTAGGTATTCTAGGATACTGTGGCGAAAATGTGATTCGTCTCGCAAAAACCAAAATGGCAAATTCCAAAGAAAATTTGTACTTCGCCATTATCAGCGAAATGAGTGGTAAGAAAAGCTCCTCATCATTTACACTCCAAGTCACCACTCCACCTTCACAACCCTTCATAATAAGAAACCCAAGGTTTGGAATTTTTATTTTATTTTTAAATGCTCTTTGACTTTGGCTTCAACATTGGGATCATTCCATTCAAATTTGTTTTTACAGAAGACGGTTCCATGCTTGTTTGTTTTTGTGGATGGCGGCGATATCTCAACAAGGTTCTATTCATTTTATGGATATGTGGCTATACCGTTAGGGGTATTGCAAAAATCTCCAACCAGCATTTAGATGTAATCACATACTTTAACTGTGCACATGTCCTGCTCCATATTATCATGTTGTTTGCGTTTTATGTGACGCTGTATTCCAATAAGCAGAGATGCTCTCAGATTTTGAAGGAAATTGACAGATGTACACTCTTGAATGCAATGCATTGTCGTGCAATATTTTAAAAGGTGAGCCAGCCAACAAACTATGATATCTTTTCATGAAAGTTTTAAATAAATTTCCACTTCTAATAATTATAGAAGCGATGGATGTGGTTCTTATTTCATTTTGTTGGAATCGTCGGCATCTCCAGTTTCGCAATGGTACAATATTTTGATTTCGAAAGCAGCAGAAGATGTATTCTCACAGAATATTTGAATCGTATATCATATCTAACTAAATCAGTTTTTCGGTTGGCTGATCGAGTGCACCATTTTCCAACAAATATTTTACCACTAGTATGTTGTTAAACAATACAAAGCTTCCAACCCACTTTAATTATCTCTCAAAATATTCTGATACACTCCAGAAAGTTCAATTTGCCAATTAAGCAGACGGGCAAATGAAGCAATACAGTTCCAAAAAATATTATAGTTCTGTCAATATCATTAACTACTGTGTATTTCTACTTCTACTCTATTTCATCTGCGATATTGATACTCAGCGTATCAAAGCGAACTGACAACTGAAGTTTACAAATTCAACGCTCAAACTCATCATTAGTCGTCAGGCTCCTACACATTCTTTACTACTGTTACTCACAATGTACAAATCAAATATTAAAAACTACAGACTTTGTCATGTATTCCAAACAAGTAGTTACCAACTGAAACTTGCTACACAGCTTAATTGATTTGCTAACACTAACTCTATTTTAACTTTAATGCGCATTGGCTTAGTCTAAAAATTATTATTACGTCGGTCCTAATTAGGGTTTTCTTTTCTTTTTAACCAATTACAAATTGATGTAACATATGAAATAAATTCCTTTTGCATACATCATCAAATGGTAATCTTAATAAAACACTTGAATTACATAAGAAATATATTGCTGGATCTACGACATAGGTGAATATTATAATAGCATGATACTAAAGTATATGTAAAGTAAAGGTCCACAGCAAGATAAAAATCATAGTAAATGATATAGTAAAAACGACGACAAAGACATTAATACGCTGATAGATGGCGAGTAGGAAGTAGAAATTATTTTTTATACGACCATGGTCAAGATTGTGATTGAAAACAGGGTGCTAAAACAATGAAACCATTCATTTTATCAGAATTTCTCAGACATTTTCACATCCACGGCAAGCTTCTATAGATTAAATAAGAAAGTAAATTATATTCAGCTTGCATTTACCAATCATTTCTGAGCGTCCTTGGGTTTTTCTTCCTTGACGGAATACTTAGAGGTTGAGTTATCTTTTTGAGCCTCTTCATCAGAGGACTGAGTGAGTTCAATGCAATTCTCCTCTTACTCCTTAAAGAAAAAGGAAAATTCTCTTTCATCGGTCCGTTTCCATGGTGAATCAACATCTTCAACATTGTTGCTGAAAGTTGACAATCTCCCCTTTCTACACAACTGCTCGAGGTCATCATAGACTTGACTAGAAAAGGCTTTGAAGACGAAAAAGATTCTGTTGGATAAATCGATAAAACACCATTCTTCAGCTCAAATTCGCTTAATGTCTACCGAAATTGGGATATTGTTGCCACATTATTGGCAACATTTTCCTGGAATTGATTATTCTGATTTAACAGCTCAGCATTCAAGGAAGAGTGGTATAGTACAACATCAGACAGCTTTTTGATCTCAACGTCCTTTAATGTAAGTAGAGCTTCCATCCCCACAGACTTTTGGTGAAAGTCCATTACATTGATTGCCAACGTTTGAGTCTGCGGATTTGACGGTTGTGAAGCAGTCTGAAGTTTCCCCTGCTGAATGAATGTGTTCTGGGTCTCCGGTTGAGACTCGACTGCCTTATTCTTGTTTTTCGTAAGCTTGTTTTACCTCACCATTTTTGCTCCTTTTGCTCAGCTATCGTTTTTCCCGGTGTGCCAATTCTTTCTCTAAATTGGATGTTTTTTCCGTTCACCGTAAAGTTGCCCTGACGTAGTTTTTATTCATTTCTTGAGCTTGTCGTATTTATTTTGGAGGTGTATATTTTTGCTCATCACCTCATCAGCTAACCAAATTCCTGTTTTTTCTCGTTTAATACCTTCAGATCCTTTTGTAGCTTGGAAATTTCAGCGTCTTTAGTTTTCTGTTCTGACTCTTGAGTCTTGGAGTCCATTCCTCCTTTAAGGTTTATATTTTTTGATTGAAGTGAGTCCAGGTTTTGTTGTAGTGTTGCCAATGCTTTCTTCATCTCAGCAATCTTGTCATGTTTCCGTTTTTTGTAGATTTGCATTGGTCAACCAAATCCAGATATGCTTTACTTTCCCCTTAACAATGTCCGTCTCGTCTTGCAACTTTTCAAGCTTGGCCAACTGTTGTTGTATAATTTTGTTCTGTTGCTGAAGCTGCTCATCTTTTGAATTAATTGCAGCTTCTTTCACATTCACTTCCTTGGTAAGCTTATTAATTTGCCCAAGTTGGTATAAAGGCAAGGCAGAGTTCTTTTCCATTGTTTCCTCCATCGTTCCAATGTTCTGCTTCTGTTTCTATCTCTGGAATCGGGTAATTTTGCTCCTCAAACTTTCTATCCTGTTCATGTAGTTTTTTTATTCTTGGTACTTAGCTCGTTTTCCAACATATTGATTTTTGTCTGGAGCTCATTCCCGTGATCCTCAATTGCTTAAGAGGCATTCAAAACTTCATTTTCCAGCTTGTGGTTATTCTCCGTCAAGGTAGCTATACTTTTCTCCTTTTTCTGAACAATGCTTTAGCTTGTGTCCTTAAGGGTTTTTAATTCATTACTAGACTGGATTCATTCATTTTAATCAAACATTTTCCTCAGAAGCGTTTTCCAAATCACTCTTCAACTTTTTGATCTCATTAGCTTTCCCATGCCTGTACTCCTTCAGCTCACCAGTCTTAAGAGGGAGCTCCTGCTTTACTCTTTTAAGCTGCACAAAAGTCTCTTTGTAAGCAGCTTGTAGATTCGGTTTTTTTACTTTTCGTTACATCTGCTTTCGCGAGCTTGTCTTCTAAAGTGCTACTTTCACTCTCGCTGTTTTGTAAGTTCTTCTTCAAGTCATTATAATTCCTTCATTTCTGATCCAGTTCCTGTTTAAGCGTTTTTATGTGATCATATTACTGCCCAACAGTCGATGTACGGATGTGACGATCGTCATTTAGCTTGTCTTTTTGTTTCCAAGTCAGATCTAATGTTTCTGATAAGGGTGCTAGTTGAAGCTTCAACCTTTCAACTTCTCTCTGTTTTCTGTTAAAACTGCTTCTGAATGAGTTGAGAAGCTGAAGCCTTTACTATTGTTTTTCTCCATCTTCTCCTTCAAAGTTTTAATGTCAGGCCTAAGCATTGTCAAACGTCTCTCCAGGGCTTTTTTATTATCCTGCAGTGCTGCCACTAAAATTGTGATCGGTACTTTTCCCGAGATTCATTTATGAGAGCCTGCAGTGTTCTTTTATACTCGTTTTCCTGGGAATCAAATAAGTTGCGGGGCTGCTTGTTCTGAAAGACGACGATTGAATGTTGAGGAAGCGTTAGCCCCGGAGGTGGTGGCAAAACGAAGGATTAAATACTATGTGGACGCAACTGTAGATTTGGTTGATTGCTTGAAAGGAATGAAAATGGTGGGTGAGTGTGTATAGTGGGAACAGACGTCTTTAGAAAACCTTGATTCGTTGTTTTTGAAGCCCTTTGTGCATATTGATGCTGTGTAGGTGAAGTAGCAAAATGAGGTGGTGGTGATTATGGTCGATGTAATGGTGCAGCGTTGCTGCTACTTGTTGAGGATGATGCTTTCGGAGCTGCACTTTTTCTGCCATAATTTTTGATAAGGAGGACCCCTTTTGGCTGGTCCATTTTTAATTAAATCAGGAAGGTAGCACTTGCCTACCTCACTGATCGTGAGAGTTCAAATTGTATGGTTAAAGTTTAATTCGAGGCTGCGGTTTTATATTAATAAACAATAGTCACATTCTACTTCTTCCAAGCTTGCAAAGTTATCCAGCCAATCAACTTTGGCTAAAACTAGTAATTAACAACGCACAATTTTTGAACAGTCTTCCAAACACACACACAAACTTAAATTTGACAGACTATCACTGTCTCATCCAATTGGCTGGGCTGATAACGTTAAGTCTTGAAAAAGAAGCTGTATTTTGCATGGAAATGCGTATGTACACCTATGCACCTCACTTTTGTACAACGAGTTTTGTAATTTTATAAAATGTTCATTGAAGCTATGTGCTTTTTATTCGGGTGGCAGAGTGCTAGTGACAACATTAGTGTTGACGAAAGCTTTCAAGTGTAAAAAACTATTATTTTATTTTATGTCCGTGAAGAATATGGTGATGGCGAGGGAATGAGTGTGAGGTGGGTGCGATGGAAAATAGAAGCAACATGTTGCTCAAACTAATGAAACATATTCATATTCAACTGCTTTTTATTTTTAGCTCGTGCGTTTTCAACCTAGCCAACATTCCCTTGAACAACAAGAAGCTGATATGTATTATATATGATGGTCCAAAAGACTGCCTTTAAAACGAAATACGTTCTTGAGCTTACGGTTTAATGAGGCATTTTGATATGCACATTAAATTCCATGTTAAATACACTTGAAGCAGCCTACCATTTTCCCCTTTACATCTACCTTGTATTCATGTGACAGACATTTACACAAAACCCTACCCCGTTTTAAGCTAAAACTACAACGTGCCTTCAAACGAGTCATAAAGCTATAAGCAAAATATCTCACTTATATTAGTGGATATTTATCTGGAGCAGAGCACATTGACTCGTATTGTGCTGACAAAAAGTTAGATCTCAATAGAAATGATAGCAATTTTAATTCCTTAAGTTTTACTTTTTTATTCATTGTTTGCGTTCCCTTGCACAAAAACCTTACAATTTCAAACTTCCTTTGTTATCTTTTTATTCTCCATATAATATATTATAACGGAAAACTTATTTTTCTAAACCTACCTACATGCTAACAATATAAACCATGTTGTGACTGACCATGTAAAGTCAATTTAGGTACCTGGCCTGAATGGATTAAGGTACTTTATGCTTATGCATATCACTCAGAAAAAAGGGATTGCAAAGAAAAGGGATTACAAAGGAAAAGGATTAGCTGGCGAGCTATCGATCCCTAGCGAGACACCTGCTCGCTGCACTGCTTGCTGCAGTCCACTCGCCTTGAATTCCTTAGAAAGTTAATCTCTTTCCATTCTTCTACACTACGAAGACTGCTACCTAAATTTTTTTTGAATATTCTCATTTTTGATGGCCGTTGAGGTCAATTTCTCGACTACATTTTTACTTGGTTAATAAACACAGTCCATTTACTCCCATACAAAAACTAGTCACGTACGCCAACCTGACCAGTTTTTGTATGGGAGTAAATGGAGACGGACGGGTATAAAAGGCGTCCGTTTCCCTTCGAACTTCATCAGTTCTACCCAGCTCTCAGGAAGGAAAACAACTCCACCACCTCTCTCTGGATCGGACCCTTGGACCATTGCCCTTCTGCTTCTGCTGCTAGAGGAAGGAGGGACGATCTCGAAGTGGACTCTCAACCCTTGGACCATTGCCCTGCTGCTTCTGCTGCTAGTGGACGGAGGGACGATCTCGAAGTGGACTCTCAACCCTTGGACCATTGCCCTGCTGCTTCTGCTGCTAGTGGACGGAGGAACGATCTCGAAGTGGACTCTCAACCCTTGGACCATTGCCTTACTGCTTCTGCTGCTAGCGGAAGGAAGGACGATCTCGAAGTGAACTGCTTCTACGAAGGACTGAGGATCTTGAAGGACCACCTTGAAGGAGGGAAGGACGGAATACAAAATGGACAGCCCTTCAGCAGCACCCGTCAGCAGAAGGCGACAACCGTGTACCGAGGAGAGCCATCAAACGATGCTGACGGAGATCAGTCCGGTGGTTGCGGAGTACAGAAGGTATGCTCATCAAGCTTTAACTGAATACAATGAAATTTGTTGTCTCAATTCTAGTTTGTCGTGGGAGGATCAGCCGCCAGCCACTGTTCCCGAGGAAGGCTTGACAGATTTTCGCATTGCAGCCGACCAGGAGGTTCCTTCTCAACCCACCTCTGGAGCTACCGAAGAGGACACCAGTTTCTTTGAACAACCCACCGTTCCATGGAGAATTATCCACGCTTTAGGAATTGCCAACGGACGCATCCGCGAGCTGGACAGGAAGTTGGAGGACCAGCGGCTCTTCATTACTTTTCATATGGGGACGCATGTCGAAGGAAAGCCTGTCAGACGACCGTGTCCTGTCGATGCCTTCGTGGATGAGTTTCAGAAGGACAATGGATGCGCGGAGATTCTTCGCCTTTCTAGATATGTAAATCGTATTCACTCTATGTATTTTTAATTTCAATGTTCAATGTAATGTATGTTCATTTGTATCTAGTCTGTTATGTACTTGTGAAATTATTAAAATTGACGAATAAATCCGCACTTGTATCAGTCAAACTTTCCAATTTTCATTCATGTTTTTTACCGAATTTTGCATATTGAGAAACATCCCTTCTGACGTCAAGATTGTGAATGGACATATTTAGGTTTCGGTTTAAAAACAAGATGCCTACACCAACACTCTGAGGCAAGATAACAACTACAAAGCACCCACCGTTTTTGGAAAGAGTGATGAGAAATTTCTCCAAAAAAACAAGTGATTGAAGTAATTTGGGAGGAAAACGATTTCTTAATGCATAAGCCAAACATCCCGTCAACCATCTTTTCTCAATTCCTCCTCCCAACATAATTGCTGAAAGTGAGTTCATTGAAAATGGGCTAGTAAAATCCTGAAATTTCACGAACAAAATAATTTTCCCGTATTGACTTTGTAGTAGTCATTTGTCCCTCACGTGGCAAAAAGAAGGCCATGTGATGTGCCACTGCTACACAACCACTTTTACTTCTTGGGTCTTGGAAATTTTTCGCTTTTCATCTCGGCTCTCATCATGATCATCATGATCAAAACTATGATCGTTATGAACAAATAAAATGCTCAATGTTAGAGTAAGAAACGGAGAAGAAACAGTATAAGTGAGTGTATTGTTGCTGCTGTTGTTTCCTTTCTCTAAATGTGTGAATGTATAGAGAGATATGTAGGAGTGAGTTGGAGTCTATTATTGCGTATTAGAAATTCTTCCAAGACTTAAGATGGCCTGTTTTGGGTCTCAGAGAGTGCCGATTGCATTTCATTTCAAATTCGCTGCTGCTGATCCAAGTCCATTCTGCTCGGTCTTTTCTAGCTGTAAATAAAACATAAAGCTTTGAGAAAATCCATAATAGAACGTTCATGATTTGACTTGATGGTTGTTTGATAAATGATAAACACTCACCACAAGGGGTACCATATCTCGTTCTTGAATGGTTTTTTGCACATCCTGAAGAGCCCACTCTTCTTAAGAAGATTAACCTTGTAATGGACGAGTTGTCTGGGCTGAGGAGGAGACCCGGAATGTAGAATGTGCGATTGCCAATAATAATAATAGCTTGCTGTTCGAGAGCATTTCGTTTTGGCCTAGGCTTCGGCATCTGGGGAGCTACATTTTCTTTCTGTTTCCTGACGGCAAAATGAGCTGCTGCCCTGATCAAAGGAGTGCGACTACTCCTCGTTATCGCTATCTTGTTATTTGTAGACTTACAACTTGCATTTTCGCCATAAACCAGCTTCCAAGCAGCCATTTCTGACATCCCGTGTTGGCGCTTGAGGTGCATGAACAAATTGCCTTCTCGTTTGAACGTCGATGTGCAGAACTTGAAGCCAAACGGTCGATTGTCATTGTCTACGATGGCTAAATGATTGCTTTCGTTTTTCCCAGCGCTGTGAATTTTTCCAGTGTTGTTCTTTTTTCCAGCGCGGATGCGAAGGGATCTCGCAGCAGGCTGAGGATGAGGACTTGCTTCCGCTTCTTCATCCTTAACTTGAAGAGTGTCACCAACGTCTTGAGTGGCTGCGCTCATCGACTTGACATTGACATGAACTCGGAGGTGATTTGTAAGAGCATCCTGGCGTTTGAATGCCATGTCACAATCGCTTTCGGTGCAGGCAAAGGGACTCGTCACTATGGATAACCATGTGCCGAGTCACATTCCTTGAGGCTGCAAATACTTTTCTACAATCCAGAGTGTCCTGTCGTTCATCAAAGCCCTCTTTTTGGTCTAACCACTATTGATCTTGATATGACCTTCTTTTGCTTTAGAAAAAGAAACTGAGGCTGGCATCAAGGCTGCTCAAAAACCTTCCGATGCACCTGCAATCTCCTCTTCTGTGTGAATGGCAGCGGGCCGCTTCAAATTAGAAAGTGTGGAGTAACCCTGTTGACATAAAAGACATTTTTGCTTTCCCTCCGTGCTCGTGGTCTGCTGAACAGTAGAAGATGTCACTATGGCCACTTGCTGATCTGCTCCCGGTGGGCAGCTATCACCTCCTTTACCTTTGTGAATCTTCCGAACATGCCTTTTTTAAATTAGAGCTTGAAGAGAAGTCCTTGTCACACTGATCACCATAGTGGTTACCTTTACTTGTCCCACTTGCGCCTCGTCCTC